>Ga0308397_1000236_pt1 | contig 42867 bp, 33 predicted proteins | sample Hotspr20SampleT8_FD_202356 | JGI IMG/M metagenome (GOLD analysis project Ga0308397, IMG submission 202356) | Hot spring phototrophic mat microbial communities from Mushroom Spring, Yellowstone National Park, Wyoming, United States - 20051001_T8 ...
TTGTGCGCTGGCGCACTAACGTCTGTGCGCTGGCGCACAATTGATTGTGCGCTGGCGCACCATTGGACGCGGCGATCTGGTTGGCCACAAGCCATTGGTGCCATGCATCTAGCGTGGCGCGGATGTCGTATTCGGTTGTTGGCGGGATTCCTTTGTGGTGGCTTTTGACGACTCCTATCTCGCACCACCATAGCCGGGCGCGTTTTACTTGGTCTAGGGACAACCCAGTGTCTTCGGCGACGAGTCGGTCTGCTAGGCGTGTCCAGGTGGCGCCGCGTTGGGCGTCTCGTTGCAGGCGCGCGATGAGGTGGGTGATGTAGATGGCGCGGGCTGGGCCGGCGAGGGCGGTGATGCGTGCTTGGCTGTCCATGTGCCATCCCATAATAACCCAGATATTACAGTATGTCAAGATGTAGTATCTATGATGAGGGTATGGGTGAGATACACATTGACGAATTCCTCGCGGGGCGCGATTTGTCGCCGGCTGGGCGCGCTCACTACATATACAAGCTGGGCCTATTGGCCGAGTACGTAGGGCGTAGGCGTTTGTCTCTTAGGCTGCTCGAGCGATATCCGCACTGGTTGCGTTCTCGTGGTTTAGCTGACGCGAGCGTTCAGACCAGTGTTGCGGCTGCGCGGGCCTACATTCGATGGGCTGTCGAGCGCAAGTACGTCGCTCGTGAGTGCGCCCGCTGGCGGCCTCGAGTGCGCGTGGCGGATATGCCGCCGAAGGCGATTAGTGACGAAGACGCGGAACGGCTGATTGCGTCGGCAACATCTGCCCGCGATCGCGTCTTGTTGTTGTTCCTCAGGGATACCGGGGCGAGAATCGGCACTATTTTGGCGATCGACGTGGACGATATCGACGTGACCAGGAAGCGGGTGATAGCGCGCCAGAAGGGCGGAGGATTGGTGATGTTGTATCTATCCGATCGGTTGGTCGAGGCGTTGCGGGTGTATCTTGGTGATCGGCGTTGTGGCCCATTGTTTCCCGGGCGCGCGGGCGTAGGCCGGCTGACTGTGCCGGGCGCGCGTCATTTGATCCAGCGTTTGGCGCGAAAGGTGGGGGTGAATGGCAGAGTTAACCCGCACAGTTGGCGCCATGCCTTTGCCCGGCGATGCGTACGTTCCGGGCTAGACCTGTCCAGGACGGCGAGGTTGTTGGGGCATCGGTCGGTGACCGTCACTGCCCGGTACTACGCCGTATGGGATGGGGATGAGCTCGCGGAGGCTCATGCCCGCGTTATCGGGATGTAGGCATGATCTGGATCGCCGGTCCTAAAAAGCCAACGGCTGCGTGCGCCGTGCTCATGCCAGATTTGCGCGAGTTGCGCGACTCTGCCCGCTGGCACCAGCACTAAGCGGCCCGCGCGCCGGTGGGGGACGATGCCGCGCTGGGCCCATCTCCATACGGTCACGTGCTCGATGCCGGCCCTGTGTGCAGCCTCTCTCGCGCTGACCCACTCATCCTGTTGTGGCGCTGGCGGCAGCTTGATACGTACGATGTCGGGACGCCCTTTGCTGATCACTTGACCTATTGTATCCATGCAAGCGGGCAACGGGACTCGAACCCGTGGTCTCCTGCTTGGAAGGCAGGCGATCAACCCGCTCGTTGGGGGGAGTATAAACGATTAACCTTCGGCGTCCAGCGCGCTGGGCGCTGAGTCTTGACTCGCCATCTTTGGCTTGCGTGCGGTCAGCACGCGCTTACCGTTCAGCGTTGTCGGCTCAAACACAACCAGCCGGCCCTTCCAATCGTCCAGCACGTCCGTCCCGACCGCGGCCGCGATTTGCTCTGCCAATCGGCGGGTGAGGACCAAGCCATAGCCTGCCGGGGTGCGTTCGTGCCCAGGTAGCGGTATGGTCTTGCGGGTGACATGGTCTATAGGCTCAAAGCGGAGTACATGCGCCCTCTCCTCTACACCTGGGCGCGGGTGTACCGTCGCCGCTTCCACTTCTCCCAGTTGCACCAGCAGCGGACCAGGTAAGCTTTGCCCATTCACCCACTTGCGCGGAAATAGGTCTCCAACTCGCTGCTTCATACATCCATGATAGTGTAATAGTGTATGATTGAAACTAAATGTGGGAGGTAAAGCCGTACAGACAGAACGACCAACGGTGGTCTGGGGTTTACCTAGGTCGATCTGTTGACTACAAGATAGGAACGCACGGCTGCTTGGTGACGTCGTTCGCAATGCTCTTGACCGCCCTCGGTTTCGATGAGACCCCGCTAAGCGTCAACCAGAAGTTGAAAGCTCTGCCGGATAGTCAAGGTTTTGTCGATGCCCGGTTTGTTTGGCGCGGGCCGGAGAAGATATGGCCGATACGTTTGGCACATGTGGCGTACTCCCGCACGTCGCCCGCGGACACGGTGCGCATCGCCCGCTATCTCGAGCGCGCGCCGGTGCTAATCGAAGTGCAGCCACGCGCGCAACTTTTCCACTGGGTGGTCGCGCTTGGTATAACCGGCAGCGCCGGCGAGCTGCCGGAGGATTTTGTGATTCGAGACCCCCTTTATCGCGGCACAGCCACCTTGCTAACCCGTTATCGTGTGCGCGGGGTGCGCACGCGCATAGACCCGCTCCAGCTAGCGGTTACTGCTTACGCGGCTTATGAGCCATCAGAACCAGCAACCGCAGGACGAGATCGAAGCGGCGGCAGTCCAGCAGTTGCTATTGATGCTTAGAACCTTGCGCCAGGCCGGCTGGCGCAGAAACTGCATCGTCCAGATCGAGATTAGGGGGCGCAGCGTGACGCCGCGCGTCCGCGAGGTAACGCTCGGCGCGGTTACCTTGACGGAGCGCCCGGATGTGCTATAGTTCGGGTAGCCGAAAGGTGAAAGCCTCCTCTGCCGCAAAGGGCAGTTGGTGGTGGACAATCCGGATGCCGTAACTCTTGGCGGAGGGGCGGCATCCGGGTTTTGTTTATGCTGCTTGTGACGCAGCTCTAGCCGGCCAGTTGCAGCCTGTCTGTATAACTGCGTCGGATCACCCAGGCTGCCCACTTGCTGGCCGCCTGCTGCTTCGTTCTGCCCCCGTCTTGCGGGTCAATCGCCCGCCGTTCTTTCGCCATATCCATCTTCTCTCGCTCTCTGCGCCGTCGCTTCTGCGTGCAGCCGCTTAGCAGGGCATCTAGCGCCTTCTACCGATACAAGTAGCGCGCTTTGCGCCGCTTCCTCAACTGGCGCTCCATCAGCTGCTCTGGGCGTCAGGTGCGGACTTTGCGGACTCTGCCTATACTCTCTCTCTAGATTCGACAAACTCTATGCACTCCTATAGTTGAAGTCCGCAAAGTCCGCACTGTGTCAACCTTGACGGAGCGTCCGGATGTGCTATAGTTCGAGCAGCCGATTTGTCGCCTTGTCAACGGGCGCGGCCACTAGTGGTCGCGCCCGTTTTGTTTTCCTATGGAGGTGCTTATGGAGTTGCTAGCCGAATTGCAGGCAGTTCTGAGGATGATCGTTTCCTGGCCGGAGGCGCGCGCGATCACGGTCGGGGTGCTGCTCAACACGTCGCTGGCGGTGGCTATAGCAATCCGGCGCGACGAATTTGACTTCCGCCGTCTGTGGCAGTTCTTGTGGAATCGCCTGACGCCGTATCTCATCACATACGGCGTGGCGAGGCTGGTCGCCGATGGTACCGAGTGGGCTTGGGTTGCCCCCGCTGTCTTCGCCGTGCTCCAGGTGAGCTTGGCGGGTGACATTGTCGCCAAGTTGCAAGACCTTGGCATCCCGATACCGCCCAGCGCTCAGAAGTTGCTGGGCAACGGCAAGAACGGGAATGGCAAGTAGGCCGCTGCGCGCATGCCTGTCGCCCGGCTGCCCGCGCTACGCCATGCCGGGGTCGGCGTACTGCGCCGAATGTGGGCGTGCGCGCCGGCGCCCGGACCCGCGGCCCACGGCGGCTCGGCGCGGGTACGACTCCCGATGGCGCCGGCTGCGGCGCATGGTGCTCGCCGAGCAGCCGTTGTGCGTGCGGTGTCTGGAGCGTGGCGAGGTGCGGCTGGCGGAGCACGTGCACCACGTGCGGCCACTAGTGGCCGGTGGCACGAACGAACGAGAGAATCTGATGCCGCTCTGCCGCCAATGCCACGCCGAGATTCACAGCCGTGAGGGGGAGGGGGATTCTGAAATTTTCGAGATCGCGGCGTGAGACCGGCGCGCGCGCCTCGCTCGCGCGTGCGCAGGTTTTGATAGGGGGGGGTCGAGGATGCCTAGGGGACCGGCGCCTAAGCCGACCAAGCTAAAGCAGCTCGCGGGAAATCCTGGCAAGCGGCCACTCAATCACGCAGAGCCGCAGTTCCCAGTCGAGCTGCCTTCTGCTCCGCGGCATCTATCCGCCCTGGCGAAGCGAGAGTGGCGTCGCGTGGGGCGGGAGCTGGTCCGCGCCGGCGTCATATCGCGCGTCGATCGGGCTGTGCTGGCGCTGTATTGCCAAGCGTGGGCGCGCTGGGTAGAAGCTGAGCGACAGCTAGCCAAGAACGGCGCTGTGGCCGAGACGCCAAACGGCCTTGCGGTTCAGTCGGTCTACATGCAAATCGCAAACCGCGCCATGGAGCAGGTGCGCCGGTACGCTGCCGAGCTGGGCCTAACGCCGGCTGCGCGCACTCGCGTGCGCGCTCAACCAGTTGAGCGCGAGAAGAGCTTGGCCGAGATACTCTTCGAGGGGGTTGTGACCGGTGGCTGATTACACCTTCGACGAGCGGGCGGCGTCGGTGGCGGTCGCGTTCTTCGAGCGCGTCCTTCGCCACTCGATGGGCGAGTGGGCCGGCCAGCCGTTCATCTTGCAGCCGTGGCAGCGCCAGTTGGTGCGCGATGTTTTCGGCTGGAAACGGCCGGACGGCACACGAAGATACCGCAAGGTGTATTTGGAGATACCTCGCAAGAACGGGAAGAGCACCCTCGCGGCTGGCTTGGCGCTGTATTTGCTGTTTGCGGATGGTGAGCCGGGCGCGCAGGTGTTTGCGGCCGCTGTTGACCGCGAGCAGGCTTCTATTGTGTTCGACGAAGCCAGGAGGATGGTGATGCAAAGCCCTTTGCTGTCCAGCCAGGCTGAAGTTTACAAAGGGAGCATCATCGTTCCATCTACTGATAGCGTATTCAAAGTGTTGAGCGCAGACGCTTTCTCGCAGCACGGCCTAAACGCCCACGCTGTGATCTTCGACGAGTTGCATGCCCAGCCTGGACGTGAGCTATTTGACACACTGTGGACTGCTCAGGGCGCTCGGCGTCAGCCTCTGTTCGTGATGATTACGACCGCGGGCTACGACCGCGAATCGGTGTGCTGGGAGCAACACGAGTATGCGCGCCAGGTGCGTGACGGGATCATCGATGACCCAGAGTGGTATGTGGCGATATACGCCGCAGACGAACACGACGACTGGACATCGCCGGAGACCTGGCGCAAGGCGAACCCAAATCTGGGCGTAACGGTAAAGCTGGACTATTTGGCTGCTGAGGCTAAGCGGGCCGAGCAAGTGCCTGCTTACCAGAACACCTTCCGTAGGTTGCACCTCAACCAGTGGACCCAACAGGAATCGCGCTGGTTGGACATCCGTGCGTGGGACGCCTGTTCTGGCCCGGTCGATCCCGCGCTGGGCGCGGAGTGCTACGCTGGGCTTGACCTAGCTAGCACCAGCGATATCGCTGCGCTCGTGCTCGTCTTCCCCCAGCGTGACCCAGAGCATTATTACTTTCTGCCCCGTTTCTACATCCCGGCTGAGAACATCGTCGAGAGGGCGCGCAGGGATCGCGTGCCGTACGACGCATGGATGCGCGATGGGTTACTCGTGGCTACCCCAGGCAATGTAGTGGACTACGACTACATCGTGCGCGACATCGTTGAACTTGGTAAGCGATACCGGATCAAGGAGATCGCGTACGACCGATGGGGCGCTTTCCAGATCAGCCAGCAATTAGCTCGAGAAGGCTTCGCGGTTGTCGAATTCGGTCAGGGCTTTGCTTCGATGAGCGCGCCAACCAAAGAGCTTCTCAGACTAGTTATGGATCGCAGAATCTCACATGGTGGCAATCCGATTCTGCGCTGGATGGCAGACAACGTGGTTGTGAGCACCGATCCGGCCGGCAATGTGAAGCCAAATAAGCAGAAGAGCCGCGACAAGATTGACGGCATCGTGGCTGGCATCATGGCCCTCGACCGCGCGATGCGGCGGGGCGGGGCAGCAAGTGCGTCGAGCGTCTACGAGGAGCGGGGGGCGTTGGTGATATGAGCATCATCGAGCGGCTGCGCGCTTGGCTGAGCGGCGAGCGACGCGCTGTGCCCGACTGGGCGCGGGCCGATCTGCCATGGGCGGATTACGCCGACACCACCACTTCGCCGATGCGCATCAGCGCGGTCTGGGCATGCGTGCGCATCATCGCAGATACGGTGGCGAGTTTGCCGCTGGTGCTCTATCGCCGGCGTGGCGACGGCTCGCGCGAGCGCGCGATAGCACATCCGCTCTACGCGCTGCTACACGATGCCCCCAACCCGCTGATGACCGCATACGAGATGCGGTGGGCGATGGTTGCGCATCTGGCGCTGAGAGGCAACGCATACGCCGAGATTCAGCGCGACGGCGCAGGGCGCGTCGCGGCGCTGTGGCCGTTGTTGCCCGACTACATGCGCGTTGAGGTGACGGGCGACGCAGTGCGCTACATCTATGCGCCGCCCGGGCGCGCGCCGGCGACGCTGCCAGCCGCTGATGTGTGGCACCTGCGCGTTTTCTCTCTGGATGGCCTGACCGGCCTGTCGCCTATTGCGCACGCCCAGCGCGCCATTGAGCTCGCCGGGGCAACCGAAGAGTTTGGGTTGCGCTTCTTTAAGCAAGGCGCCAATCCGCGCATCGCGCTCAAGCATCCCGGCCGTCTATCGCCTGACGCTGCGCAGCGTCTGCGTGAATCGTGGAGCGCGGCGTACAGCGGGATGACGCAAGCGCATCGCGTGGCCATCCTTGAGGAGGGCATGAGTATTGAACGCATCACCATCGCGCCGGAGGAAGCTCAGTTCTTGCAGACCCGGCGGATGCAGATCGAGGAGATTGCGCGCATCTACCGCATCCCGCCACACATGCTGGGGATACTGGAGCGCGCCACGCACGCCAACATCGAATACCAGCAGATCGAGTTCCTCACGCAGTCGTTGCGCCCTTGGCTGGTGTGCATAGAGCAGGGCGTATCCCGCTTGCTGCGGGCCGACGAGCGCGCTGAATATTACGCAGAGCATCTTGTAGACGGCTTGCTGCGCGGCGACATCGGCGCGCGATACCGCGCGTATGCGACTGCCATTCAATGGGGATGGATGAGTGTCAATGAGGTGCGCGCGCGAGAGAACATGGACGCGATCGCGGGCGGCGATGCCCATCTGCGCCCGCTCAATATGACGACGGTGAGAGATGGAGAAGAGGGCGTATCAAGCAATTTGGGAGACCAAAGCACAGGCTGACGCGCTGTCTATCGTTGTGGGCTACGCGGCGCTTTACGACACGCTCAGCGTAGACCTAGGCGGATTCCGCGAGCGCATTTTGCCCGGCGCGTTTGCGCGCGCGCTGGCTGCTGACGCAGACGTGCGCGCACTGATCAACCACGATGAATCTTTGCTCCTGGGGCGCACGCTAAGCGGGACGCTAGTGCTATCCGATGACCAGCGCGGCTTGCGCGTGCAGATCGCGCTGCCGAATACGACCTATGCGCGCGATCTGGTGGTGTTGCTCGAACGCGGCGACATCTCGCAGATGTCGTTCGCGTTTCGCGCTGTTCGAGATCGCTTCATCAAAGAGGGCGGGGAGGTGGTTAGGGAGTTAGCAGAAGTTGAGCTTTACGACGTTTCGGTTGTCACATATCCGGCCTATCCAGAAACGACCGCAGATTTGCGCTCGCGGGCCGGCGCGGCGCGCTTTTACGACCCTATCGCATATCGCTATCTGATTCAACTAAGGAGGTAAAGATGGATTTACTGCAGAGAAAGGCCGAGCTTGTGGAAGAAAGCGAGGCGATCATCCGCGCCGCGCAAGCCGAGCAGCGCGGGTTGACTGATGAAGAGAAGACGGCTGTGGAAGATCGCCTGAAGCAGATCGAGGACATCGAGCGCCAGATCGAGCTGGCGGAGCGCGTAGAGGAACAGCGCGCGCGGTTGTCCGCTCCGCGCCCTCGCCGCGTGACGCTGGAGGATGTCGGCGCGCGCGATGCCGCTGAGCGCGACGAGCTGCGCGAATTCGCGCGCTACTTGCGTACCGGGCGCAGCGATATTGAGTGGCGAACAGATGCCGTGATGACGACCGGCACCGGCGCCGCGCCGTATGGCGGCTATGCCGTCCCGACCACCCTCTATTCCCGCATCATCGCCAAGCGTGATCAGGACGCGCTGATGCGCGTGCTGCCGATCCAGCGCATCGCCGGACGAGGGACGACGGTGCAAGTACCGGTCGAATCCGGCGCGAGCCAGCCTTGGGCCGCGACGAACGAAGGCGCTGCGAGTACACGGGAAGCTCCTGACCTTGCGCGCGTCAATATGACGCTGGCCAAGTACACCAAGCGCATCGAGCTAACAACTGAACTGCTTGAGGACGAAGACGCGCGACTGTTGGACTGGGTGGCTGACTACATCGGGCGGACGCTTGCCAAGACTCACAATCAGCAGCTTGTCACGGTGGTCACCGCCACTGGCGCGGGCGCCGACGTGACGCTGGGTGCGGCTGCGGCTGCAACGGCGACCGACATCGACAAGATCACCTTCGCGCTCGAGGGCGAATACGCGAACGATGCGCGTTTTGTAATGCGGCGCGCCACCCACGGGCTGTACAGCGCCGCGGCTTCGGCGGCTTGGCAAGTTGCTCCGGGCGCCGGGGACTGGCCGTTCAGGTCGCCTGTGCACTACACCAGCTACATGCCAGCAGTCGGGGCCAACAACATCAGCATCATCTACGCCGACTGGTCTTGTGTCGGTCTGCGCGAGGAGCCTGCCATCTTCACCCTGCGCGATCCGTACTCGTCCGCGTCCACCGGTGTGGTGGTGCTGCATCACTACGCGCGATTCGTCTACGCGGTGTTGGACAGCAGTGGCATCGTGCGCGGTAAGCATCCGGCGAGCTAGTTATGCGGGTTAAGGTGGTCGTAACGTGCGTCCTCGCCAGCTCGTGGCACGTGCTGCGGGCCGGCGAGACGCACGACCTGCCGGACAGCGAGGCGCAATCGTTGATCGCGGGCGGGTTGGCGCGTTTGGCGGATAGCGAGAGCGAGACGGCCACGGCCACATCACCAGAGCACGCCGTTGCGCGTGGCAAGCAGCGCCGGAGGCGTTGAGATGCGCTGGAAAGTCGTCGTGCCGGCGTCGTCGCCGCCTGTGGCGCGTGTGGACGTGAAACAACATCTGCGCGTGGATACCACAGACGATGACGCGCTGATTGACGCGCTGATTGCTGCCGCTGTAGCTTATGTCGAGGAGATCGGCGGTATGTCGCTTGCTCAGCGCACGATAGAGGCGTACTTGCCGTCTTGGCCCGGCGTCGCCTGGTTGTCGTTGCCGCGTCCGCCGGTTCACTCGGTGGTCTTTGTGCGCTATCGCGACCTGTACGGCAATGTTGTTGACATGCCGGCAAGCGACTACGTCGCCATCGAGCACGGCATCTGGTCGGCGTCGTGGCCCAGCGCGCCGTTGGCCCGCGACGTGCCGGAGCCGATCACCATCCGATACGTGGCCGGATACGACGTCATTCCTGCGCCGATCCGCCATGCGCTGCTGCTGCTAGTCGCTCACTGGTACGAGCACCGAGAAGCGGCTGAGGTAGGGCACATCTCGCGCGAGGTCGCGTTCGGCGTGGACGCCTTGCTTGCGCCATATCGGAGGTGGGCATGATCGGCTTGCTCCGTGAGCGCGTCGCGCTTCAATCGCCCACCGCGTCCACCGATGCCATAGGCGATGTCACCCAGGCCTGGGCGACGGTGGCCCAGGTCTGGGCGCGCGTGCAGGCGCTTGCCGCGCGCGATGAGCAGCAGCAGGCGCGCGAAGAGCACGTCGCCCGCTGGCGCGTCACCATCCGTCATCGCGCCGACGTCGCGGCGGGTTGGCGGCTGCTGTGGCGCGGGCGCGAGCTTTACGTGGAAGCGACGCTGCCCGACGAGCGACGTGCATACACGACGCTTGATTGTGTCGAGGTGGTCACATCGTGATAGAAGCACAGATCAAGATCGAGGGCGGCGAGCAGCTACTTGCGGAGATGCGCGCGCTGGGTATCCGTGCAAGCGGCGCGCTGCGCGCTGGGATGCGCGCCGGCGCGAGCATTATCCAGCAGGCTGCTGAACAGCGCGCGCCGTACAGGCGAAGGCCGCGCAAGGCAACCCGTACCCGGGCGAGCACTAAGCGCGACGTGGTGACCGTGCGCGTGATGCCGACGCGCCGCAGGTGGTACTTGCGCCTAGTTGAGACCGGCACGAAGCCGCACCTGATTCGCGCGCGCCGGCTGGTTGTGTTCGAGGGGCGTAGCGGCCTAATCGCCACGCGCGTCGTGCGCCACCCGGGCGCCCGCCCCCGGCCTTGGCTGCGCCCGGCGTTTGACGCGGCGCGCGATCAGGCGGTGGTGGCGATCTCTCGCCGGTTGCGCGAATTCATCGAGCAGAAGCGTCGGCAGATAGTGGAGGAAGGTGATGCGTGACGCGGAGCTGCGGGTGCGGATTGCCAGCGTGGCCGGACTGGGTGGGCGCGTCTACGCGCTCGGCATTCCGGCTGACGCCACGCTGCCTGCTGCTGCATACCAACTCGTCGCCAGCGAGCCGATTCGCTCGCTGAACGGCGTAGAGATGGTGCGGAGGCAATGGCGCATCACGATCCACGCGGAACAGATCGCCCAGGCGCGCCAGCTAGCCGAGCAGGTGCGCGCGGCGCTGGAAGGGTGGTCGGCGCGCGCCGGCGGGATTGAGATCGCGCGGGTGGAAGACATAGGCGAATCTCTCGTTGATTTTGGCGACGGCCAGGCCGTTGCCGTCAGTCTTTCAGTTGTAGTAACGGAGGTGTGATATGCCAGCTTATGCAGCGACAGGGACGAAGTGCTCAATTAAGGTTGGGACCGCTTTCCAGGATATAGGCCAGATTGGTCAGATAAGCGGCCCAAACATCCAGGCAGATACAGTCGAAGTAACAGACATCGACGCGACCTGGAAGAGGTACGTCCCCGGCCATCTGGATGGGGGCGAGATGACGCTTGAGGTGTTTATCGATCCGGCTAACCCGCAACACAACGAACTGCGCAATGCTCTGATTAATAGGGCGCGGCGAGAGTTCCAGATCAGATGGACGCAGACAGATCCGGACCAGACGCTAACCTTTTTTGGTTATGTGACCGGTCTGGAATACAGTGCTTCGGCTGGAGAGGCGCTGACCGCGACAATCACCATCAAATTGGACGGCGAGGCAACATGGGCGTCAGGGACTTAATCCTTAACGCAAGCGACCTGCGCACCTGCGTTGTAGAAGTGCCGGAGTGGGGAACCTCGATCACGCTCCGCGAATGGGACGGGGCAACGCGCGATCGATTCGATGCCCTTGCGCTAGAGATGCGCGAGCGCGGCGCAAAGATGCCGCCGCGACTACGCGCGTGGATCGCAGCGATGAGCATCGTAGACGAGAACGGCCAACTCGTATTTGGGGAACAGGACATCGAGGTGTTATCGCGCAAGTCGGCGCGCGCGTTGGATCGCATCGTTGAAGCCGCGCTGCGCCTAAACGGACTCGCGCCAGAATCGGCGACCGAGGCAAAAAAAGACTGAAGGAAAGCCCGGAACGGCTAATGTGGCTGCGCCTTGCGTTGGCGCTAGGCTGTTCCGTGCGCGAGGCGCAGGCCAGAATCAGTAGCGCTGAATTTACCGAGTGGTGCGCCTACTATCAGATTGAGCCATTCAGCTCATTCGCTGAATGGGCGCGTTGGGCCCAAATGATGGCGCTGCTAACCAACGTCCATCGCCGCCCGGGCACTCGCCCGGCGCGCGCGCAGGACTTTATGCCAAAGCCGCCCCAGACGAGCGAAGACCACTTACGCATTCTGAAGGCGATGTTCCCGCCAAAACATGGCTGATATAGCGACGCTCACCGTCACGCTGACCGGCCAGGTCGCCCCGCTGCAACGGGCGCTTGCGGTTGCCGAGCGCGATACGTCGCGGACGCTCGGCGCGTTGCAGGCCGGCGCCACCGGCGCGGGGCGCGCGCTGGGCGCGGCGATGAGCAATGCGTCCACGACCGTGACCGTTGCGCTGAAAGCCGTTCAGGCTGGCGCGCACGAGATCGGCGGCGCGTTGTCCGGCGCACTGGCCGCCGGCGCGTCCACCGGGCGCGCTGCGCTGAGCGTGCTGGGCAACGCAGCCCAGGGTGCGCTCGGCGCGCTTGGCGGGCTGGCAGCCAAGGCCGGCGGGGTGGCGACTGGCGCTCTGCGCTCGCTTGGGCGTGTGGCGGAGTACGCCGCCGGGCAGATTGTGGCGATGGGCGTAGCTGCAAGTGCTGCGCAGATCAGGCAGGCGCTGGGCGAGTACGCAGATTACGAGCGTCTTAGCGCGTCGCTGCAGGCGCTGGTCGCTCGCGAGTTGCTCGCGACCGGCCAGGCGCAGGACATGGAGTCTGCAATGCAGCAGGCGGCTGGTCGTGCAAATGAATTGCGTAGGTGGATAGAGCAGCTAGCGATCGAGTCGCCCTTCAGTCAAGAGGATGTGGCGAAATCGTTTAAGACGGCGCTCGCCTACGGCTTCACGACCCAGGAGGCCCAGCGGCTGGCGCGCGCGATGATCGATTTTGCCGCCGCCACCGGCGCAAGTGGCGCGGTGATGGATCGTGTTGCCTTGGCTCTGGGGCAAATCAAGGCGCGCGGCAAGTTGGCAGGCGGTGAATTGTTGCAACTTACCGAGGCCGGCGTGGATGTTCGGGATGCACTGGCTCGGTCACTCGGCAAGTCGCGGCAGGAAATCGAGGCGATGATCGAGGCGGGGATAGACGCTGACACGGCCATCTCCGCCATAGTCGGCACACTCGAACGTGACTTCAGCGGCGCGGCCAAACGACAGGCCAACACGTTCGCCGGCTTGCTCAGCACGCTCACCGACGTGCGCGCTGTGTTACGCCGATCGCTGCTCGGCCCAGCTTTCCGCGCTGCGCAGCCCGCGTTGGAACGTTTTGTTAGCACGCTCCAGGAACCGCGCACCATCGCGCGCGTCGAGGCGCTGGGGGAGCGGCTGGGGCGGCTTACGGCGCGGGCCATTGAGCTTGGCCAAGCGTTCTTGCTCAATCAGTCACTAAGCAAGGTCGAGCAGGCCATCGCCGCTACCGGCGCGCGCCTGCGCCGAGCGGCTGAGTTTGCCGCCGATCTCGCCCGCGGCGTAATCTCGTTTGGGCGCGCGCTTATCCAAAGCGACGCGGTGGATCGCGTTGTCGCGCTGGCGCGCGGGGCACTGGGGGCGCTTCGCGCGCTGGGAGAAGAAGTAATCGAACTCACGCAGGGCGCGCTGACTACGCTGCAGCAGCGCGGCTTATCCGGCCTGCTTGCTTTCCTGGCACAGGCTGCCGGCGACGCGCTTGGCGTTCTAATCGCGCTGGCACGCGAGCGCGTCATCCCCGCCGCCATCTCGCTGATAGCCGAGATCGCCGAGCGCGTGCGCGAGTATGCGCCGCGCGTTCTCGCCGGCATCGCGGACGCCGTGCGCGATGCCGCGCCCGCCGTGCTATCCACCGCCGGGCGGACGATGGCCAGCGCTGGCGAGCTGCTCTTGCGCGCGCTGGATGGCGTCGCGGATCGCGCGGGCGATTGGCTAATCCGGGCTGCTGATGCGATGGCAGCCCGGGCGCCGGAGCTGCTCGCGCGTGCGCAGATGGTGGACTGGGGCGGCTTGCTGAAGCGCTATTTGCTCGGCGGCGCAGAAACGCCTGAGCAGGTCGTTGAGTGGGCGTTGAGGGCTGCAATCGTGGCCGCTGGCGGTCTTCTCGGCGGGATGCTGGCCGGGCCGGCGGGCGCGGTGGCCGGCGGCCTACTCGCGCGCTGGCTGATCGATCTCCCCGCCGTGCGCGATCTTATTGGCCAAGCGAGCAGCGCGGTGGTGAGCGGCGCGCGCACCATCGCCGACCGGCTGCGCGAGATCAGTCAGTCGCCCATCTGGAGCCAGATTGCGGAGCGAGCGCAGGGCATATTCGCTCGCGTTGGCGAGCTTGCCGCGCCGTTCGTTGAGCGCACACGCGCGCTCGTGGAGCGTGCAGGCGGCATGCTGGGCGACTTTTTTGCGCGCAACCAAGAGCGATTTGAACGCATCGGCCAGAACTTCTTACGCATCATCGAAGACGTTGGGCGGTCGCCGATATGGCAGACGCTCTACGACGTCGCCCTGCGCAGCTTTGAATTTGTCGCGGGACTGATTGAGCGCGGCTTGGACGCGCTGCTGAAGTTCGCTGACGTAGTACTCGCTTTACTGGCAGGCGACTTCAATCAGGTAGGCGAGCTGATGAAGCGCTTTGCTGAATCGGCCATTGGCTTTGTGCGCTACCTGATTGAAAGCGGCGCTAGCACGATACTGCGCAATCTGCGCGATCTACTAGTGCGTGCGCTTGAGCTTCTGACGCCGTTCCTAGCCGGGATTGTGGGAAGCCTGCGCATGATTCCCGGCGCTGAACAGCTATTCGGCCAGCAGATTGCAGACGCCGAACGAGCTATCCTTGGCGCGCCTCAAGCGCTTCGCGCAATCGAGATCGCGCCGATGAGCCAGTGGCAAATGCCGCAGATCAACCTGACAATCAACGCGCCGAGCACCGATGCGCGGGAGATCGTTGACGAAGCGATGCGCAGCTTGAGGCTGGCGATGAGTTTGAGGCCATGAAGGTGAGAATCAAGCGCGATGACCAGCAATTGCTAATCCATGACGACACGCAGCGTTACTCGCTCGCCTACGCCATCCTCGCGCATGAGGGACTAGGCTCGCCGCCAGTGGAACGAATTAGGCTGAGAGGGTGGCGGCAGGATGGCGAGACGGACATCGGCGCAGTGCTGAGGCCGCGTAGGTTCTCTTTGGTTTTACTCATTGACCCATACCGGCAGCGCTCAAACAACAACCTCTTTTACGTGCGCCAGCTTCTAAGGTTTCTTGCTCCGGATAAAGAGGTGGAGTTTGAATTTGAGCTGCTGCCGGCAGTGGTGCGACGCCTAAACGCCGCGCTGATTGACGCGGTGACTATGCCGAGCAGCGAGATATACCGCGACAGACAGAAGCTTTTGCTCAATCTTGAGGCAAGCGATCCGCTTTTCTACGATGCTCAATCACAAGCCATCGGTTGGTCGGGCATCGCTGCCGGATTGGCCATTCCTCTAAACGTCAACATCACAATGGGCGACGGCGCGTTAGACGCGCCGCTGGTCTTTAGCAATGACGGCACGTACCCAAGTGCGTGCACGGTCATCGTGCGCGGGCCGTGCTCGTCGTTCACCTTGACGCTGAACGGCGTAACCGTCGGCTACGGCACGCTTGCCGCCGACCGCGAGCTGCGAATCAATAGCGCTTGGGGGCGTGTGGGCGCCGCGGAGCATAACGCGGCGACTGGCGAATTCATCGCAAACAGACTGGCAGGAGTGATTGGCGATCTGACGCGCCTGCGCGTGATACCAAGGGCTAACACAGCGCGGGTGAGTATCTTTGGCGGGTCGCCACAGACGCAAGTCACGCTGGCGTACACGCCGGCGTATCTATCTTTGTGAGGTGAGTGAATATGGCTGAACGAAGTTACTTGTGGCCAACTACGGGGACAGGTGACGGGCCCAGCGGTGGTTATCCATACACACAAGTCGCCGAGATGATGGAAGCTTTTTATCCGACCGGTGTGCTTTGGGGACTTGGCGTAACCGTGAGTGGATTCAACGTCACTGTAAGCCCGGGTAAAGCAATAGTGCAGGGGGTGTTGTACACAAACGATGCGCCTCTTGGATTGACTGCGGCCAACCCCGGCAGCGGAAACACTCGGCGCGACTTGGTTGTGCTGCGTGGCAATGCTAGCACTCGAACAATTAGACTGGCAATCAAACAGGGAGCAGTCAACAGCGGTACATATCCAACGCTACAGCAGGATGCGACATTCTCCGCCAGCGGCATATTCGAGATTCAGATCGCGCGATTGGTGGTGACAAGCGCGGGCGCGACGCTGGACGGCGGGGCGACTATCACAACGCCGCGCGGTATCGTTGGCACGGCGCAAATCGCTGATGGCGCGATTACCACGCCAAAGATCGCTGACGGCGCAGTGGTCACTGCAGACTTGGCAGATGGCGCGGTCACAACGCCAAAGATTGCCGACGGCGCGGTCACGCCGCAGAAGACATCTTTTATCGTGACAACGGCAGATCGTCGTTGGGGCGGATCGGGTTGGATAGCGGATACCGCACCAATAAGAATCGCGCGCGGGCAGGCTACATTTACAATGGCGGATGGGCAGACAGCAACCATTGTTCAAATCGGAGTTTCCGGACTGTTTCCCCTTGGAGCGCTCCTATATGCTTACGCTCAAGTGTATACACCATCCTCAGATTTTGTGTGGGTATCAGACCACTCTTGGTTCGACATCCACAACATGATCTACGGATTTACGGTCAGGCGAACGGCTACAAGCGCAAACGCATATAACCTCGCGTTTATGTTGATCGGCCGAGCAGCATGAACATCTATTCGCTCCGCCCGCCTTGGCCGAATCAGGCCATAGAGCGCAAGGCGCTGCTGCGCTTTGTCGAGCTGCGCTATCGCCTCGCGGTTAACCAGCCAGCGCGCATCAGCGCGCGGTTGGTTCCGCCGGCAGATGTCGCGCTCAACGACCTGATCGAGCTGGTGCGGGACGGCGAGCGCGAGGCTCTCGCGTACGTGACCGAGGTGAGCAGCGACGGGTTGACGTTGGGCGTTGAAGCCGTGGGCGTACTTGGCATCCTTGGCTGGCGGCATGTGTTGTACTTTGCAGGAACTGCCGGGCGTTCGTACTTCACCAATACGCCGGCGGAGACATTGGTCAAAACTATCGTCGCAACCAACATTGGCTCGCAGGCAGTCACCTCACAAGGAAGACTGACAAACGGAGCTGTGAGCTGGTTTGCTGTTGAGGCCGACGCCGGACGCGGGCCGACTATCGCGTCTAGGGGGTGCGCGTGGCGCAACGTGCTCGATGAATGCGTAGAGATAGCCGAGCAAGCGCAAGCTGATCTGGCCGTAGTGCAGGTCGGCAACGCGCTGGAGCTTCGCTACATTCCGCGCCCGTCGTCGCCAGAACCATCGCACATCTTCTCGCCAGCTTTCGGCAATGTGGACAGCTACGAACTGCGCCGCATCGCGCATGAGGCAAGTTGCGTGGTGGCGGCAGGACAAGGCGAGGCAAGCGACCGGCAATATGCCATCGCAACGCTGGCCGGCGCACCACCGCCGCTGCGCGAATACGTCAAGCACGCCACGTGGGACGGCGCGCAGCTAGGCGAAGAGGCACAGGCGGAACTAGCACAACGCAAGCCTAGGCTGGAAGTGCGCTGGCGCGCGGCGCAGACGGTCGGCTCGCGCTACTGGCGCGATTACCGCTTGGGCGACTACGTGCGCGTGCAAATCGAAGACTACATCGCCACACACCGCATCACAGCCATAGGCGTGACAATGACCGGAGCGCGGGAAGATATCGAGATCGAGACAACGCCGATATGACGGATAAAGACCAGCAGCTTAATGCGCTGATGCGCGCCATTAGCGACCTCAGTGCGCGTGTGCAGCGCCTTGAACGCGCCGAATACGGCGCTGGCGCGGCTGGGCGCATTACTGCTGGGTCGGTCACGCTGCAGCTTGCTCTTTCAGCAGGACAGTGGTACTACAGCAATACGCAGATCACGCATAACGCCGGCACGGATGACTACATCGTGCTCTTGGCGGTCGAGGACGCTCCGGCCATCGCATGGGTGACCGACCGCACGCCAAACACCTGCGTGCTTTGGGCTGCGACTGACAGGCAGCTAGTTGATCAGGCGGCTACGCCGACAATCAGATACATAGTGCTGAGATGAACAAACGGGATGCGATCTCAATAGGGATAGGAGTCGCGCTGACCACCGCACTCGCGCTGGGGAGCATAGGGAACGAGCTGCTCACGCGTGGGCCTCTCAACCCACCGCCGGATTCACCGCTACCTACGCCCACGCATACACCGACAAACACGCCAACCCCAACACCCACCGCAACACCGCGCCCGTTTGGGCTAACACCGCGACCGACCAGCACCGCGCTGACGCCACGCCCGCCGACGCCTACGCCGCAGCCAATCGCAGCCACGCCTGGGCCGTGCACGGTGGTGCTTGGGGAGCGCAGCGCAACGTGCAAGACGGCGTACTACCAGCCGGTCACGTGGACGCTAAGCAGCGCGCAGGTGGTTACGTCGTCTCTGTTTGACGGAACGTCGCGGATAACATTTGACGCAGAACTGCGTCCAGGCGCGCTAATCTCAATCGCTCCGCGCTGGCAAGGGGCGAGGCTAATAAGCGTGATAACTCTCACCGGACAGGTGTCTGGTAACAACTGGCTCTCCGCTACGACATTGGCGGGGTTGGGGCCGCCAAACGCGCAGATCACACTGGTGCACCACCGCTGGCACACGCCGACGGCCAGCTATCGCGCGACTTTCTACGTCGCGTCAACCAACGCGCAGAGCAGATGGTCGTTGAGCGTCCCTGGGGGTGTGCTCACGCACCTGCGCGACTATTGGCAGGTGCGATACACCGCGAACGGCGTGACGTATGTGAACGGCATACTTACACGCCGTCTGATATTCCCGGTGGTTCGTAGAGAAAGTTAAACCCCGGCTGGTTAGGCCGGGGTTTGGCTTATTCCTCTGGAATCTCCTCTATGTCTTTTGGAGCATCTTCCAGCTTAAGGATTTCCTCAAGGGCGCTCAACGCGGCGTTGAGCGCATCGGCATCGCCAATGCGCCAAGCCGCAATTGCTCCCTGAGCCGCAGGGATGATCCGGTGTGCGAGTTTTCCGGCGAGTAAGTCGCGCCTTATTGAATAGGCAACCACGGCTGCGCGCCCCAAACTGAGCGGGGCATCGTTGCACCGACCATCTCTAGTGCTTCATCCACATCTTGGCTGTCCATGCCATAGCGAATCGCGAACAGGTCCAGGTCAAATCGCTCGTCCGGTGTCATGGCTCATTCCTTGTTCGAGAGATATCCCACGTATACCCTCTGTCGCTTGCCAGGCGCGGGACGGATCACGCGCCAGAGCGCCCATCCAGGTCCGGCCCGGCGCCATTCATGGCCGGGGATGGGCGCTGGCCTTTTGGGGGTGGGCTGATTTTTGGCGCGGGGGATTCGACTCCGCGCAGGCGCGCGTTGATCTCCTCTGCCGCCCGTTTGCCGTATAGCTCCAGCGCCAGCCGGCTTTCCTCTCTGTCCAGCGCCACCATCAGCGCGTCCATCTTGGCCATCTGCAGAGTCTGGGCGATCCTGCGCTTCTGGCGCATGATCTGTATCGCGGGGTCGGCGTCGATGACGGCCTTCCAGAAGCCCACCACGAGCGGGATAACCACCGGCACGCCCCAGAAGGCATACAGCTCCAGAAAGTCATTCTGGCCGGCGTCGGCATTCGTCAGCGCGTTGAACTCAACGATGCAGTTCAACGCCACGATGCCGAACATCGCCCAGCCAAAGATGCGGGCCAGCGCACCCTGCGCGCCGGCTGCGAACCAGACGAATGAGCCTAGCAGGAACACGGCCAGGCTGCCTTCGATGAGCAGGGCGGGGATAAGGCCCAGCACCTTCAGCGTATCGGGGAACGCTCGGCTATACAGCATGAAGTTCAGGTAGCCGGTGAAGATCAGGCCGATGGCGATCAGCGCGCCGGCTGCGAATTGCACCAATGCGCGCTTGCCTCTCTGGTCGTCGTGCTCTATCAGTTCGGCGATTGATGGGGTTCCGGTTTTTCGATCTTCCATTAGAATCTCCTAGGGTTCCGGTTTGGCCGCCGGCCGCTGGGGGGCGGCCGGCGGCACACGCTCACTCTCCACGCTCTTGCTCGGCTAGCCAAGACAATGCCTCGTGCATCGTCGCGAATGTGCGATGGCCGCCTTCGTTGTAGACGAACCCTGTGATCTCGTAGGGCTCACCATCGCACATTTCGACCGTCAAAAAGGCGCGTTTTCCGTGCACGTGGTATGTTGGGTGCACTTCTCCAGAGACATAAGTCGTCTCGTCCTCTTCGATGCTATAGGGGTTCGGGTCGGGTAGATACTTTTCGATCACGGTTTACCTCCTGTCAATCCTGCTGTCGGCCAATTGGGCCGGCGATTACATTTTCCTCTTCCTCGAGTGCGTCCTCGCTTAGGGCGTTTCCAAAGATGTGCTGGGGCGGCTTTTGTGATGTGCGCCAACTGCGTGTATCGCTATCCCACCAAGACCAGAAGTAGGCATCTCCAGATAGCGGGTTGAAGCACGCATACACATGGGTTTGGCCAAGCTCTATGCTCGCGTAGCATTCGGGGCGCCAGGCTAGATCGCCATCAAATACGCGATACCAGACCGGCGCGGAAACTTGAACGCGCTCGCGTAGTTCTACGGGGAACAGGGCCAGAGTTGATTGCTTCACTTCTTCAGGGATATGCACTTCAGGGATATGGTTAGCGTTCATTGGTTCCTCCTTTCATAGTAGCCTTCGGCCTCTAGTTCGGCGCGGGCGCGGGCGTCGGCGGCGGCGCGCTGCTCGTCGGTGTAGTGCACCTGTGGGCGGCGGAAGGTGCGTTTGGCTTCCAGCCGCTGACGGGCGCGCTCCTCGGCGGCGGCGCGCTGCTCTTCGGTGTATACGACTTGGCGGCGGCGGAAGGTTTGGCCGCGGGCGGGCCTGGAAGCGGATCCGGTGGGGAGCGGGACTTGAAGCGGGGCTTGGGCGGCGGCGATGCGCTGGCGTAGGGTGGCGAGGTAGTACTTGTCTGGGTATCTGGGGCTATAGGCATTGCATTCCTCCTGTATCTGTGCGGGGTCTAGGCCGAGGGCGCGGGCGGCGTTCTCGGCCTGGGCGATTTGCTTTTTGATTTGGGTGGGGCGGTCATCATCATCATCATCATCATGATCATGATCTAGTGTGTGCGCTGGCGTCCCAAGCTTGGGACGCTGGCGTCCAAACGTTGGGACGCTGGCGTCCGAACGTTGGGACGCTGGCGTCCCGATGGCATTTGCTTCCAACCAGGCGCGCCAGGCGGCGAGCGTGTCGGCGATTGCGTATTCAGTTACAGGTGGAATGCCGCGCTGGTGTGACACAACGACTCCTATGTCTGCCCACCATACGCGAGCACGTTTGACCTGCGCAGCGGACAAGCCTGTGTCTTGCGCGATGAAACGGTCGGCCAGGCGCGCCCAGGTCGCGCCGCGCTGGGCTTCGCGCTGGAGCCTGGCGATGAGGTGGAAGATATAGAGCGCCCGGGCGGGGCCGGCAATCGCAACGATATGCGCTGAGTCCATCATGGCCTATCCTAGCTCATATATTGCTAGTTGTCAAGTGGTAATATCTAGGATGTAGGCCATGGGTGAGATACGCATTGACGAATTCCTACGCGGGCGGGACGTTGCCGCAAAGACAGTCGAGCACTATCGCTTTAAGCTCAAGCTGCTAGCCCAATACGTAGGCAAGCGTCGCCTATCTCTACGCTTGCTGGCCGAGTATCCGGGCTGGCTGAGGGCGCGAGGGTATGCGGATGCCAGCATTCAATCAACCGTGGCGGCGGCTAGGGCATACGTGCGGTGGGCGGTGGAACGCGGCCTGATCGCCTCTGACTGCCTGCGCTGGCGGCCCAGAATTAGAGTTCCTGACTCAGTCCCCAAGGCGGTGTCTGATGAAGACGCGGAGCGCATGATCGCGGCTGCGGTTCGAGCGGACGATCGGGCACTGCTTATCTTGCTGCGGGACACAGGCGCGCGCGTAGGCACGTTACTGTCGCTCGATGTGCGCGATATAGATGTAGCGCGGCGGCGTGCGGTGGCGCGTCAAAAGGGTGGGCGGCTGGTGATGTTGTATTTATCCGAGCGCGCGGTGGATGCTTTGCGCGTTCATCTGGGCGACAGGCGGAGTGGCCTAGTGTTCGACGGCCGCGGGATGGGTTGGGTGCGTAGCGCCTTGCGGCGTTGCGCGCGCGCGGCTGAGGTGACTGGGCGGCACAATGCGCATGCGTGGCGGCATGCGTTCGCTAGGCGTTGTGTCCGGTCGGGGTTGGATTTGTCGCGTACTGCGCGCCTGATGGGACACAGGTCAATAGCTGTAACGGCGCGCTATTACGCCGTGTGGGATGGCGACGAGTTGGCGGAGGCTTATTCGCGTGTTACTGGAATGTAGGCGTGCTCTGGATCGCCAGCCCTAAACAGCCATCTACTCCGCGCGCCGTACTCTCGCCAGATGTGTGCCAGTTGCTCCACACGCTTGGATGGCACCAGGACGATACGACCGGCGCGGCGGCTGGGGATAACGCCGCGTCGTGCCCACTTCCACACCGTTGCATGCTCGATGTCTGCTCGGCGCGCGGCCTCGCGTGCGCTCACCCACTCGTCTTGTTTTGGCGGGGGTGGTAGCTTGATGCGCACGATATCTGGCCGTCCTTTGCTAATCACATCTCCGATTTTATACATAGAGCGGGCAACGGGACTCGAACCCGTGATCTCCTGCCTGGAAGGCAGGCGATCAACCCGCTCGTTGGGGGGAGTATAAACGATTAACCTTCGGCGTCCAGCGCGCTGGGCGCTGAGTCTTGACTCGCCATCTTTGGCTTGCGTGCGGTCAGCACGCGCTTACCGTTCAGCGTTGTCGGCTCAAACACAACCAGCCGGCCCTTCCAATCGTCCAGCACGTCCGTCCCGACCGCGGCCGCGATTTGCTCTGCCAATCGGCGGGTGAGGACCAAGCCATAGCCTGCCGGGGTGCGTTCGTGCCCAGGTAGCGGTATGGTCTTGCGGGTGACATGGTCTATAGGCTCAAAGCGGAGTACATGCGCCCTCTCCTCTACACCTGGGCGCGGGTGTACCGTCGCCGCTTCCACTTCTCCCAGTTGCACCAGCAGCGGACCAGGTAAGCTTTGCCCATTCACCCACTTGCGCGGAAATAGGTCTCCAACTCGCTGCTTCATACATCCATGATAGTGTAATAGTGTATGATTGAAACTAAATGTGGGAGGTAAAGCCGTACAGACAGAACGACCAACGGTGGTCTGGGGTTTACCTAGGTCGATCTGTTGACTACAAGATAGGAACGCACGGCTGCTTGGTGACGTCGTTCGCAATGCTCTTGACCGCCCTCGGTTTCGATGAGACCCCGCTAAGCGTCAACCAGAAGTTGAAAGCTCTGCCGGATAGTCAAGGTTTTGTCGATGCCCGGTTTGTTTGGCGCGGGCCGGAGAAGATATGGCCGATACGTTTGGCACATGTGGCGTACTCCCGCACGTCGCCCGCGGACACGGTGCGCATCGCCCGCTATCTCGAGCGCGCGCCGGTGCTAATCGAAGTGCAGCCACGCGCGCAACTTTTCCACTGGGTGGTCGCGCTTGGTATAACCGGCAGCGCCGGCGAGCTGCCGGAGGATTTTGTGATTCGAGACCCCCTTTATCGCGGCACAGCCACCTTGCTAACCCGTTATCGTGTGCGCGGGGTGCGCACGCGCATAGACCCGCTCCAGCTAGCGGTTACTGCTTACGCGGCTTATGAGCCATCAGAACCAGCAACCGCAGGACGAGATCGAAGCGGCGGCAGTCCAGCAGTTGCTATTGATGCTTAGAACCTTGCGCCAGGCCGGCTGGCGCAGAAACTGCATCGTCCAGATCGAGATTAGGGGGCGCAGCGTGACGCCGCGCGTCCGCGAGGTAACGCTCGGCGCGGTTACCTTGACGGAGCGCCCGGATGTGCTATAGTTCGGGTAGCCGAAAGGTGAAAGCCTCCTCTGCCGCAAAGGGCAGTTGGTGGTGGACAATCCGGATGCCGTAACTCTTGGCGGAGGGGCGGCATCCGGGTTTTGTTTATGCTGCTTGTGACGCAGCTCTAGCCGGCCAGTTGCAGCCTGTCTGTATAACTGCGTCGGATCACCCAGGCTGCCCACTTGCTGGCCGCCTGCTGCTTCGTTCTGCCCCCGTCTTGCGGGTCAATCGCCCGCCGTTCTTTCGCCATATCCATCTTCTCTCGCTCTCTGCGCCGTCGCTTCTGCGTGCAGCCGCTTAGCAGGGCATCTAGCGCCTTCTACCGATACAAGTAGCGCGCTTTGCGCCGCTTCCTCAACTGGCGCTCCATCAGCTGCTCTGGGCGTCAGGTGCGGACTTTGCGGACTCTGCCTATACTCTCTCTCTAGATTCGACAAACTCTATGCACTCCTATAGTTGAAGTCCGCAAAGTCCGCACTGTGTCAACCTTGACGGAGCGTCCGGATGTGCTATAGTTCGAGCAGCCGATTTGTCGCCTTGTCAACGGGCGCGGCCACTAGTGGTCGCGCCCGTTTTGTTTTCCTATGGAGGTGCTTATGGAGTTGCTAGCCGAATTGCAGGCAGTTCTGAGGATGATCGTTTCCTGGCCGGAGGCGCGCGCGATCACGGTCGGGGTGCTGCTCAACACGTCGCTGGCGGTGGCTATAGCAATCCGGCGCGACGAATTTGACTTCCGCCGTCTGTGGCAGTTCTTGTGGAATCGCCTGACGCCGTATCTCATCACATACGGCGTGGCGAGGCTGGTCGCCGATGGTACCGAGTGGGCTTGGGTTGCCCCCGCTGTCTTCGCCGTGCTCCAGGTGAGCTTGGCGGGTGACATTGTCGCCAAGTTGCAAGACCTTGGCATCCCGATACCGCCCAGCGCTCAGAAGTTGCTGGGCAACGGCAAGAACGGGAATGGCAAGTAGGCCGCTGCGCGCATGCCTGTCGCCCGGCTGCCCGCGCTACGCCATGCCGGGGTCGGCGTACTGCGCCGAATGTGGGCGTGCGCGCCGGCGCCCGGACCCGCGGCCCACGGCGGCTCGGCGCGGGTACGACTCCCGATGGCGCCGGCTGCGGCGCATGGTGCTCGCCGAGCAGCCGTTGTGCGTGCGGTGTCTGGAGCGTGGCGAGGTGCGGCTGGCGGAGCACGTGCACCACGTGCGGCCACTAGTGGCCGGTGGCACGAACGAACGAGAGAATCTGATGCCGCTCTGCCGCCAATGCCACGCCGAGATTCACAGCCGTGAGGGGGAGGGGGATTCTGAAATTTTCGAGATCGCGGCGTGAGACCGGCGCGCGCGCCTCGCTCGCGCGTGCGCAGGTTTTGATAGGGGGGGGTCGAGGATGCCTAGGGGACCGGCGCCTAAGCCGACCAAGCTAAAGCAGCTCGCGGGAAATCCTGGCAAGCGGCCACTCAATCACGCAGAGCCGCAGTTCCCAGTCGAGCTGCCTTCTGCTCCGCGGCATCTATCCGCCCTGGCGAAGCGAGAGTGGCGTCGCGTGGGGCGGGAGCTGGTCCGCGCCGGCGTCATATCGCGCGTCGATCGGGCTGTGCTGGCGCTGTATTGCCAAGCGTGGGCGCGCTGGGTAGAAGCTGAGCGACAGCTAGCCAAGAACGGCGCTGTGGCCGAGACGCCAAACGGCCTTGCGGTTCAGTCGGTCTACATGCAAATCGCAAACCGCGCCATGGAGCAGGTGCGCCGGTACGCTGCCGAGCTGGGCCTAACGCCGGCTGCGCGCACTCGCGTGCGCGCTCAACCAGTTGAGCGCGAGAAGAGCTTGGCCGAGATACTCTTCGAGGGGGTTGTGACCGGTGGCTGATTACACCTTCGACGAGCGGGCGGCGTCGGTGGCGGTCGCGTTCTTCGAGCGCGTCCTTCGCCACTCGATGGGCGAGTGGGCCGGCCAGCCGTTCATCTTGCAGCCGTGGCAGCGCCAGTTGGTGCGCGATGTTTTCGGCTGGAAACGGCCGGACGGCACACGAAGATACCGCAAGGTGTATTTGGAGATACCTCGCAAGAACGGGAAGAGCACCCTCGCGGCTGGCTTGGCGCTGTATTTGCTGTTTGCGGATGGTGAGCCGGGCGCGCAGGTGTTTGCGGCCGCTGTTGACCGCGAGCAGGCTTCTATTGTGTTCGACGAAGCCAGGAGGATGGTGATGCAAAGCCCTTTGCTGTCCAGCCAGGCTGAAGTTTACAAAGGGAGCATCATCGTTCCATCTACTGATAGCGTATTCAAAGTGTTGAGCGCAGACGCTTTCTCGCAGCACGGCCTAAACGCCCACGCTGTGATCTTCGACGAGTTGCATGCCCAGCCTGGACGTGAGCTATTTGACACACTGTGGACTGCTCAGGGCGCTCGGCGTCAGCCTCTGTTCGTGATGATTACGACCGCGGGCTACGACCGCGAATCGGTGTGCTGGGAGCAACACGAGTATGCGCGCCAGGTGCGTGACGGGATCATCGATGACCCAGAGTGGTATGTGGCGATATACGCCGCAGACGAACACGACGACTGGACATCGCCGGAGACCTGGCGCAAGGCGAACCCAAATCTGGGCGTAACGGTAAAGCTGGACTATTTGGCTGCTGAGGCTAAGCGGGCCGAGCAAGTGCCTGCTTACCAGAACACCTTCCGTAGGTTGCACCTCAACCAGTGGACCCAACAGGAATCGCGCTGGTTGGACATCCGTGCGTGGGACGCCTGTTCTGGCCCGGTCGATCCCGCGCTGGGCGCGGAGTGCTACGCTGGGCTTGACCTAGCTAGCACCAGCGATATCGCTGCGCTCGTGCTCGTCTTCCCCCAGCGTGACCCAGAGCATTATTACTTTCTGCCCCGTTTCTACATCCCGGCTGAGAACATCGTCGAGAGGGCGCGCAGGGATCGCGTGCCGTACGACGCATGGATGCGCGATGGGTTACTCGTGGCTACCCCAGGCAATGTAGTGGACTACGACTACATCGTGCGCGACATCGTTGAACTTGGTAAGCGATACCGGATCAAGGAGATCGCGTACGACCGATGGGGCGCTTTCCAGATCAGCCAGCAATTAGCTCGAGAAGGCTTCGCGGTTGTCGAATTCGGTCAGGGCTTTGCTTCGATGAGCGCGCCAACCAAAGAGCTTCTCAGACTAGTTATGGATCGCAGAATCTCACATGGTGGCAATCCGATTCTGCGCTGGATGGCAGACAACGTGGTTGTGAGCACCGATCCGGCCGGCAATGTGAAGCCAAATAAGCAGAAGAGCCGCGACAAGATTGACGGCATCGTGGCTGGCATCATGGCCCTCGACCGCGCGATGCGGCGGGGCGGGGCAGCAAGTGCGTCGAGCGTCTACGAGGAGCGGGGGGCGTTGGTGATATGAGCATCATCGAGCGGCTGCGCGCTTGGCTGAGCGGCGAGCGACGCGCTGTGCCCGACTGGGCGCGGGCCGATCTGCCATGGGCGGATTACGCCGACACCACCACTTCGCCGATGCGCATCAGCGCGGTCTGGGCATGCGTGCGCATCATCGCAGATACGGTGGCGAGTTTGCCGCTGGTGCTCTATCGCCGGCGTGGCGACGGCTCGCGCGAGCGCGCGATAGCACATCCGCTCTACGCGCTGCTACACGATGCCCCCAACCCGCTGATGACCGCATACGAGATGCGGTGGGCGATGGTTGCGCATCTGGCGCTGAGAGGCAACGCATACGCCGAGATTCAGCGCGACGGCGCAGGGCGCGTCGCGGCGCTGTGGCCGTTGTTGCCCGACTACATGCGCGTTGAGGTGACGGGCGACGCAGTGCGCTACATCTATGCGCCGCCCGGGCGCGCGCCGGCGACGCTGCCAGCCGCTGATGTGTGGCACCTGCGCGTTTTCTCTCTGGATGGCCTGACCGGCCTGTCGCCTATTGCGCACGCCCAGCGCGCCATTGAGCTCGCCGGGGCAACCGAAGAGTTTGGGTTGCGCTTCTTTAAGCAAGGCGCCAATCCGCGCATCGCGCTCAAGCATCCCGGCCGTCTATCGCCTGACGCTGCGCAGCGTCTGCGTGAATCGTGGAGCGCGGCGTACAGCGGGATGACGCAAGCGCATCGCGTGGCCATCCTTGAGGAGGGCATGAGTATTGAACGCATCACCATCGCGCCGGAGGAAGCTCAGTTCTTGCAGACCCGGCGGATGCAGATCGAGGAGATTGCGCGCATCTACCGCATCCCGCCACACATGCTGGGGATACTGGAGCGCGCCACGCACGCCAACATCGAATACCAGCAGATCGAGTTCCTCACGCAGTCGTTGCGCCCTTGGCTGGTGTGCATAGAGCAGGGCGTATCCCGCTTGCTGCGGGCCGACGAGCGCGCTGAATATTACGCAGAGCATCTTGTAGACGGCTTGCTGCGCGGCGACATCGGCGCGCGATACCGCGCGTATGCGACTGCCATTCAATGGGGATGGATGAGTGTCAATGAGGTGCGCGCGCGAGAGAACATGGACGCGATCGCGGGCGGCGATGCCCATCTGCGCCCGCTCAATATGACGACGGTGAGAGATGGAGAAGAGGGCGTATCAAGCAATTTGGGAGACCAAAGCACAGGCTGACGCGCTGTCTATCGTTGTGGGCTACGCGGCGCTTTACGACACGCTCAGCGTAGACCTAGGCGGATTCCGCGAGCGCATTTTGCCCGGCGCGTTTGCGCGCGCGCTGGCTGCTGACGCAGACGTGCGCGCACTGATCAACCACGATGAATCTTTGCTCCTGGGGCGCACGCTAAGCGGGACGCTAGTGCTATCCGATGACCAGCGCGGCTTGCGCGTGCAGATCGCGCTGCCGAATACGACCTATGCGCGCGATCTGGTGGTGTTGCTCGAACGCGGCGACATCTCGCAGATGTCGTTCGCGTTTCGCGCTGTTCGAGATCGCTTCATCAAAGAGGGCGGGGAGGTGGTTAGGGAGTTAGCAGAAGTTGAGCTTTACGACGTTTCGGTTGTCACATATCCGGCCTATCCAGAAACGACCGCAGATTTGCGCTCGCGGGCCGGCGCGGCGCGCTTTTACGACCCTATCGCATATCGCTATCTGATTCAACTAAGGAGGTAAAGATGGATTTACTGCAGAGAAAGGCCGAGCTTGTGGAAGAAAGCGAGGCGATCATCCGCGCCGCGCAAGCCGAGCAGCGCGGGTTGACTGATGAAGAGAAGACGGCTGTGGAAGATCGCCTGAAGCAGATCGAGGACATCGAGCGCCAGATCGAGCTGGCGGAGCGCGTAGAGGAACAGCGCGCGCGGTTGTCCGCTCCGCGCCCTCGCCGCGTGACGCTGGAGGATGTCGGCGCGCGCGATGCCGCTGAGCGCGACGAGCTGCGCGAATTCGCGCGCTACTTGCGTACCGGGCGCAGCGATATTGAGTGGCGAACAGATGCCGTGATGACGACCGGCACCGGCGCCGCGCCGTATGGCGGCTATGCCGTCCCGACCACCCTCTATTCCCGCATCATCGCCAAGCGTGATCAGGACGCGCTGATGCGCGTGCTGCCGATCCAGCGCATCGCCGGACGAGGGACGACGGTGCAAGTACCGGTCGAATCCGGCGCGAGCCAGCCTTGGGCCGCGACGAACGAAGGCGCTGCGAGTACACGGGAAGCTCCTGACCTTGCGCGCGTCAATATGACGCTGGCCAAGTACACCAAGCGCATCGAGCTAACAACTGAACTGCTTGAGGACGAAGACGCGCGACTGTTGGACTGGGTGGCTGACTACATCGGGCGGACGCTTGCCAAGACTCACAATCAGCAGCTTGTCACGGTGGTCACCGCCACTGGCGCGGGCGCCGACGTGACGCTGGGTGCGGCTGCGGCTGCAACGGCGACCGACATCGACAAGATCACCTTCGCGCTCGAGGGCGAATACGCGAACGATGCGCGTTTTGTAATGCGGCGCGCCACCCACGGGCTGTACAGCGCCGCGGCTTCGGCGGCTTGGCAAGTTGCTCCGGGCGCCGGGGACTGGCCGTTCAGGTCGCCTGTGCACTACACCAGCTACATGCCAGCAGTCGGGGCCAACAACATCAGCATCATCTACGCCGACTGGTCTTGTGTCGGTCTGCGCGAGGAGCCTGCCATCTTCACCCTGCGCGATCCGTACTCGTCCGCGTCCACCGGTGTGGTGGTGCTGCATCACTACGCGCGATTCGTCTACGCGGTGTTGGACAGCAGTGGCATCGTGCGCGGTAAGCATCCGGCGAGCTAGTTATGCGGGTTAAGGTGGTCGTAACGTGCGTCCTCGCCAGCTCGTGGCACGTGCTGCGGGCCGGCGAGACGCACGACCTGCCGGACAGCGAGGCGCAATCGTTGATCGCGGGCGGGTTGGCGCGTTTGGCGGATAGCGAGAGCGAGACGGCCACGGCCACATCACCAGAGCACGCCGTTGCGCGTGGCAAGCAGCGCCGGAGGCGTTGAGATGCGCTGGAAAGTCGTCGTGCCGGCGTCGTCGCCGCCTGTGGCGCGTGTGGACGTGAAACAACATCTGCGCGTGGATACCACAGACGATGACGCGCTGATTGACGCGCTGATTGCTGCCGCTGTAGCTTATGTCGAGGAGATCGGCGGTATGTCGCTTGCTCAGCGCACGATAGAGGCGTACTTGCCGTCTTGGCCCGGCGTCGCCTGGTTGTCGTTGCCGCGTCCGCCGGTTCACTCGGTGGTCTTTGTGCGCTATCGCGACCTGTACGGCAATGTTGTTGACATGCCGGCAAGCGACTACGTCGCCATCGAGCACGGCATCTGGTCGGCGTCGTGGCCCAGCGCGCCGTTGGCCCGCGACGTGCCGGAGCCGATCACCATCCGATACGTGGCCGGATACGACGTCATTCCTGCGCCGATCCGCCATGCGCTGCTGCTGCTAGTCGCTCACTGGTACGAGCACCGAGAAGCGGCTGAGGTAGGGCACATCTCGCGCGAGGTCGCGTTCGGCGTGGACGCCTTGCTTGCGCCATATCGGAGGTGGGCATGATCGGCTTGCTCCGTGAGCGCGTCGCGCTTCAATCGCCCACCGCGTCCACCGATGCCATAGGCGATGTCACCCAGGCCTGGGCGACGGTGGCCCAGGTCTGGGCGCGCGTGCAGGCGCTTGCCGCGCGCGATGAGCAGCAGCAGGCGCGCGAAGAGCACGTCGCCCGCTGGCGCGTCACCATCCGTCATCGCGCCGACGTCGCGGCGGGTTGGCGGCTGCTGTGGCGCGGGCGCGAGCTTTACGTGGAAGCGACGCTGCCCGACGAGCGACGTGCATACACGACGCTTGATTGTGTCGAGGTGGTCACATCGTGATAGAAGCACAGATCAAGATCGAGGGCGGCGAGCAGCTACTTGCGGAGATGCGCGCGCTGGGTATCCGTGCAAGCGGCGCGCTGCGCGCTGGGATGCGCGCCGGCGCGAGCATTATCCAGCAGGCTGCTGAACAGCGCGCGCCGTACAGGCGAAGGCCGCGCAAGGCAACCCGTACCCGGGCGAGCACTAAGCGCGACGTGGTGACCGTGCGCGTGATGCCGACGCGCCGCAGGTGGTACTTGCGCCTAGTTGAGACCGGCACGAAGCCGCACCTGATTCGCGCGCGCCGGCTGGTTGTGTTCGAGGGGCGTAGCGGCCTAATCGCCACGCGCGTCGTGCGCCACCCGGGCGCCCGCCCCCGGCCTTGGCTGCGCCCGGCGTTTGACGCGGCGCGCGATCAGGCGGTGGTGGCGATCTCTCGCCGGTTGCGCGAATTCATCGAGCAGAAGCGTCGGCAGATAGTGGAGGAAGGTGATGCGTGACGCGGAGCTGCGGGTGCGGATTGCCAGCGTGGCCGGACTGGGTGGGCGCGTCTACGCGCTCGGCATTCCGGCTGACGCCACGCTGCCTGCTGCTGCATACCAACTCGTCGCCAGCGAGCCGATTCGCTCGCTGAACGGCGTAGAGATGGTGCGGAGGCAATGGCGCATCACGATCCACGCGGAACAGATCGCCCAGGCGCGCCAGCTAGCCGAGCAGGTGCGCGCGGCGCTGGAAGGGTGGTCGGCGCGCGCCGGCGGGATTGAGATCGCGCGGGTGGAAGACATAGGCGAATCTCTCGTTGATTTTGGCGACGGCCAGGCCGTTGCCGTCAGTCTTTCAGTTGTAGTAACGGAGGTGTGATATGCCAGCTTATGCAGCGACAGGGACGAAGTGCTCAATTAAGGTTGGGACCGCTTTCCAGGATATAGGCCAGATTGGTCAGATAAGCGGCCCAAACATCCAGGCAGATACAGTCGAAGTAACAGACATCGACGCGACCTGGAAGAGGTACGTCCCCGGCCATCTGGATGGGGGCGAGATGACGCTTGAGGTGTTTATCGATCCGGCTAACCCGCAACACAACGAACTGCGCAATGCTCTGATTAATAGGGCGCGGCGAGAGTTCCAGATCAGATGGACGCAGACAGATCCGGACCAGACGCTAACCTTTTTTGGTTATGTGACCGGTCTGGAATACAGTGCTTCGGCTGGAGAGGCGCTGACCGCGACAATCACCATCAAATTGGACGGCGAGGCAACATGGGCGTCAGGGACTTAATCCTTAACGCAAGCGACCTGCGCACCTGCGTTGTAGAAGTGCCGGAGTGGGGAACCTCGATCACGCTCCGCGAATGGGACGGGGCAACGCGCGATCGATTCGATGCCCTTGCGCTAGAGATGCGCGAGCGCGGCGCAAAGATGCCGCCGCGACTACGCGCGTGGATCGCAGCGATGAGCATCGTAGACGAGAACGGCCAACTCGTATTTGGGGAACAGGACATCGAGGTGTTATCGCGCAAGTCGGCGCGCGCGTTGGATCGCATCGTTGAAGCCGCGCTGCGCCTAAACGGACTCGCGCCAGAATCGGCGACCGAGGCAAAAAAAGACTGAAGGAAAGCCCGGAACGGCTAATGTGGCTGCGCCTTGCGTTGGCGCTAGGCTGTTCCGTGCGCGAGGCGCAGGCCAGAATCAGTAGCGCTGAATTTACCGAGTGGTGCGCCTACTATCAGATTGAGCCATTCAGCTCATTCGCTGAATGGGCGCGTTGGGCCCAAATGATGGCGCTGCTAACCAACGTCCATCGCCGCCCGGGCACTCGCCCGGCGCGCGCGCAGGACTTTATGCCAAAGCCGCCCCAGACGAGCGAAGACCACTTACGCATTCTGAAGGCGATGTTCCCGCCAAAACATGGCTGATATAGCGACGCTCACCGTCACGCTGACCGGCCAGGTCGCCCCGCTGCAACGGGCGCTTGCGGTTGCCGAGCGCGATACGTCGCGGACGCTCGGCGCGTTGCAGGCCGGCGCCACCGGCGCGGGGCGCGCGCTGGGCGCGGCGATGAGCAATGCGTCCACGACCGTGACCGTTGCGCTGAAAGCCGTTCAGGCTGGCGCGCACGAGATCGGCGGCGCGTTGTCCGGCGCACTGGCCGCCGGCGCGTCCACCGGGCGCGCTGCGCTGAGCGTGCTGGGCAACGCAGCCCAGGGTGCGCTCGGCGCGCTTGGCGGGCTGGCAGCCAAGGCCGGCGGGGTGGCGACTGGCGCTCTGCGCTCGCTTGGGCGTGTGGCGGAGTACGCCGCCGGGCAGATTGTGGCGATGGGCGTAGCTGCAAGTGCTGCGCAGATCAGGCAGGCGCTGGGCGAGTACGCAGATTACGAGCGTCTTAGCGCGTCGCTGCAGGCGCTGGTCGCTCGCGAGTTGCTCGCGACCGGCCAGGCGCAGGACATGGAGTCTGCAATGCAGCAGGCGGCTGGTCGTGCAAATGAATTGCGTAGGTGGATAGAGCAGCTAGCGATCGAGTCGCCCTTCAGTCAAGAGGATGTGGCGAAATCGTTTAAGACGGCGCTCGCCTACGGCTTCACGACCCAGGAGGCCCAGCGGCTGGCGCGCGCGATGATCGATTTTGCCGCCGCCACCGGCGCAAGTGGCGCGGTGATGGATCGTGTTGCCTTGGCTCTGGGGCAAATCAAGGCGCGCGGCAAGTTGGCAGGCGGTGAATTGTTGCAACTTACCGAGGCCGGCGTGGATGTTCGGGATGCACTGGCTCGGTCACTCGGCAAGTCGCGGCAGGAAATCGAGGCGATGATCGAGGCGGGGATAGACGCTGACACGGCCATCTCCGCCATAGTCGGCACACTCGAACGTGACTTCAGCGGCGCGGCCAAACGACAGGCCAACACGTTCGCCGGCTTGCTCAGCACGCTCACCGACGTGCGCGCTGTGTTACGCCGATCGCTGCTCGGCCCAGCTTTCCGCGCTGCGCAGCCCGCGTTGGAACGTTTTGTTAGCACGCTCCAGGAACCGCGCACCATCGCGCGCGTCGAGGCGCTGGGGGAGCGGCTGGGGCGGCTTACGGCGCGGGCCATTGAGCTTGGCCAAGCGTTCTTGCTCAATCAGTCACTAAGCAAGGTCGAGCAGGCCATCGCCGCTACCGGCGCGCGCCTGCGCCGAGCGGCTGAGTTTGCCGCCGATCTCGCCCGCGGCGTAATCTCGTTTGGGCGCGCGCTTATCCAAAGCGACGCGGTGGATCGCGTTGTCGCGCTGGCGCGCGGGGCACTGGGGGCGCTTCGCGCGCTGGGAGAAGAAGTAATCGAACTCACGCAGGGCGCGCTGACTACGCTGCAGCAGCGCGGCTTATCCGGCCTGCTTGCTTTCCTGGCACAGGCTGCCGGCGACGCGCTTGGCGTTCTAATCGCGCTGGCACGCGAGCGCGTCATCCCCGCCGCCATCTCGCTGATAGCCGAGATCGCCGAGCGCGTGCGCGAGTATGCGCCGCGCGTTCTCGCCGGCATCGCGGACGCCGTGCGCGATGCCGCGCCCGCCGTGCTATCCACCGCCGGGCGGACGATGGCCAGCGCTGGCGAGCTGCTCTTGCGCGCGCTGGATGGCGTCGCGGATCGCGCGGGCGATTGGCTAATCCGGGCTGCTGATGCGATGGCAGCCCGGGCGCCGGAGCTGCTCGCGCGTGCGCAGATGGTGGACTGGGGCGGCTTGCTGAAGCGCTATTTGCTCGGCGGCGCAGAAACGCCTGAGCAGGTCGTTGAGTGGGCGTTGAGGGCTGCAATCGTGGCCGCTGGCGGTCTTCTCGGCGGGATGCTGGCCGGGCCGGCGGGCGCGGTGGCCGGCGGCCTACTCGCGCGCTGGCTGATCGATCTCCCCGCCGTGCGCGATCTTATTGGCCAAGCGAGCAGCGCGGTGGTGAGCGGCGCGCGCACCATCGCCGACCGGCTGCGCGAGATCAGTCAGTCGCCCATCTGGAGCCAGATTGCGGAGCGAGCGCAGGGCATATTCGCTCGCGTTGGCGAGCTTGCCGCGCCGTTCGTTGAGCGCACACGCGCGCTCGTGGAGCGTGCAGGCGGCATGCTGGGCGACTTTTTTGCGCGCAACCAAGAGCGATTTGAACGCATCGGCCAGAACTTCTTACGCATCATCGAAGACGTTGGGCGGTCGCCGATATGGCAGACGCTCTACGACGTCGCCCTGCGCAGCTTTGAATTTGTCGCGGGACTGATTGAGCGCGGCTTGGACGCGCTGCTGAAGTTCGCTGACGTAGTACTCGCTTTACTGGCAGGCGACTTCAATCAGGTAGGCGAGCTGATGAAGCGCTTTGCTGAATCGGCCATTGGCTTTGTGCGCTACCTGATTGAAAGCGGCGCTAGCACGATACTGCGCAATCTGCGCGATCTACTAGTGCGTGCGCTTGAGCTTCTGACGCCGTTCCTAGCCGGGATTGTGGGAAGCCTGCGCATGATTCCCGGCGCTGAACAGCTATTCGGCCAGCAGATTGCAGACGCCGAACGAGCTATCCTTGGCGCGCCTCAAGCGCTTCGCGCAATCGAGATCGCGCCGATGAGCCAGTGGCAAATGCCGCAGATCAACCTGACAATCAACGCGCCGAGCACCGATGCGCGGGAGATCGTTGACGAAGCGATGCGCAGCTTGAGGCTGGCGATGAGTTTGAGGCCATGAAGGTGAGAATCAAGCGCGATGACCAGCAATTGCTAATCCATGACGACACGCAGCGTTACTCGCTCGCCTACGCCATCCTCGCGCATGAGGGACTAGGCTCGCCGCCAGTGGAACGAATTAGGCTGAGAGGGTGGCGGCAGGATGGCGAGACGGACATCGGCGCAGTGCTGAGGCCGCGTAGGTTCTCTTTGGTTTTACTCATTGACCCATACCGGCAGCGCTCAAACAACAACCTCTTTTACGTGCGCCAGCTTCTAAGGTTTCTTGCTCCGGATAAAGAGGTGGAGTTTGAATTTGAGCTGCTGCCGGCAGTGGTGCGACGCCTAAACGCCGCGCTGATTGACGCGGTGACTATGCCGAGCAGCGAGATATACCGCGACAGACAGAAGCTTTTGCTCAATCTTGAGGCAAGCGATCCGCTTTTCTACGATGCTCAATCACAAGCCATCGGTTGGTCGGGCATCGCTGCCGGATTGGCCATTCCTCTAAACGTCAACATCACAATGGGCGACGGCGCGTTAGACGCGCCGCTGGTCTTTAGCAATGACGGCACGTACCCAAGTGCGTGCACGGTCATCGTGCGCGGGCCGTGCTCGTCGTTCACCTTGACGCTGAACGGCGTAACCGTCGGCTACGGCACGCTTGCCGCCGACCGCGAGCTGCGAATCAATAGCGCTTGGGGGCGTGTGGGCGCCGCGGAGCATAACGCGGCGACTGGCGAATTCATCGCAAACAGACTGGCAGGAGTGATTGGCGATCTGACGCGCCTGCGCGTGATACCAAGGGCTAACACAGCGCGGGTGAGTATCTTTGGCGGGTCGCCACAGACGCAAGTCACGCTGGCGTACACGCCGGCGTATCTATCTTTGTGAGGTGAGTGAATATGGCTGAACGAAGTTACTTGTGGCCAACTACGGGGACAGGTGACGGGCCCAGCGGTGGTTATCCATACACACAAGTCGCCGAGATGATGGAAGCTTTTTATCCGACCGGTGTGCTTTGGGGACTTGGCGTAACCGTGAGTGGATTCAACGTCACTGTAAGCCCGGGTAAAGCAATAGTGCAGGGGGTGTTGTACACAAACGATGCGCCTCTTGGATTGACTGCGGCCAACCCCGGCAGCGGAAACACTCGGCGCGACTTGGTTGTGCTGCGTGGCAATGCTAGCACTCGAACAATTAGACTGGCAATCAAACAGGGAGCAGTCAACAGCGGTACATATCCAACGCTACAGCAGGATGCGACATTCTCCGCCAGCGGCATATTCGAGATTCAGATCGCGCGATTGGTGGTGACAAGCGCGGGCGCGACGCTGGACGGCGGGGCGACTATCACAACGCCGCGCGGTATCGTTGGCACGGCGCAAATCGCTGATGGCGCGATTACCACGCCAAAGATCGCTGACGGCGCAGTGGTCACTGCAGACTTGGCAGATGGCGCGGTCACAACGCCAAAGATTGCCGACGGCGCGGTCACGCCGCAGAAGACATCTTTTATCGTGACAACGGCAGATCGTCGTTGGGGCGGATCGGGTTGGATAGCGGATACCGCACCAATAAGAATCGCGCGCGGGCAGGCTACATTTACAATGGCGGATGGGCAGACAGCAACCATTGTTCAAATCGGAGTTTCCGGACTGTTTCCCCTTGGAGCGCTCCTATATGCTTACGCTCAAGTGTATACACCATCCTCAGATTTTGTGTGGGTATCAGACCACTCTTGGTTCGACATCCACAACATGATCTACGGATTTACGGTCAGGCGAACGGCTACAAGCGCAAACGCATATAACCTCGCGTTTATGTTGATCGGCCGAGCAGCATGAACATCTATTCGCTCCGCCCGCCTTGGCCGAATCAGGCCATAGAGCGCAAGGCGCTGCTGCGCTTTGTCGAGCTGCGCTATCGCCTCGCGGTTAACCAGCCAGCGCGCATCAGCGCGCGGTTGGTTCCGCCGGCAGATGTCGCGCTCAACGACCTGATCGAGCTGGTGCGGGACGGCGAGCGCGAGGCTCTCGCGTACGTGACCGAGGTGAGCAGCGACGGGTTGACGTTGGGCGTTGAAGCCGTGGGCGTACTTGGCATCCTTGGCTGGCGGCATGTGTTGTACTTTGCAGGAACTGCCGGGCGTTCGTACTTCACCAATACGCCGGCGGAGACATTGGTCAAAACTATCGTCGCAACCAACATTGGCTCGCAGGCAGTCACCTCACAAGGAAGACTGACAAACGGAGCTGTGAGCTGGTTTGCTGTTGAGGCCGACGCCGGACGCGGGCCGACTATCGCGTCTAGGGGGTGCGCGTGGCGCAACGTGCTCGATGAATGCGTAGAGATAGCCGAGCAAGCGCAAGCTGATCTGGCCGTAGTGCAGGTCGGCAACGCGCTGGAGCTTCGCTACATTCCGCGCCCGTCGTCGCCAGAACCATCGCACATCTTCTCGCCAGCTTTCGGCAATGTGGACAGCTACGAACTGCGCCGCATCGCGCATGAGGCAAGTTGCGTGGTGGCGGCAGGACAAGGCGAGGCAAGCGACCGGCAATATGCCATCGCAACGCTGGCCGGCGCACCACCGCCGCTGCGCGAATACGTCAAGCACGCCACGTGGGACGGCGCGCAGCTAGGCGAAGAGGCACAGGCGGAACTAGCACAACGCAAGCCTAGGCTGGAAGTGCGCTGGCGCGCGGCGCAGACGGTCGGCTCGCGCTACTGGCGCGATTACCGCTTGGGCGACTACGTGCGCGTGCAAATCGAAGACTACATCGCCACACACCGCATCACAGCCATAGGCGTGACAATGACCGGAGCGCGGGAAGATATCGAGATCGAGACAACGCCGATATGACGGATAAAGACCAGCAGCTTAATGCGCTGATGCGCGCCATTAGCGACCTCAGTGCGCGTGTGCAGCGCCTTGAACGCGCCGAATACGGCGCTGGCGCGGCTGGGCGCATTACTGCTGGGTCGGTCACGCTGCAGCTTGCTCTTTCAGCAGGACAGTGGTACTACAGCAATACGCAGATCACGCATAACGCCGGCACGGATGACTACATCGTGCTCTTGGCGGTCGAGGACGCTCCGGCCATCGCATGGGTGACCGACCGCACGCCAAACACCTGCGTGCTTTGGGCTGCGACTGACAGGCAGCTAGTTGATCAGGCGGCTACGCCGACAATCAGATACATAGTGCTGAGATGAACAAACGGGATGCGATCTCAATAGGGATAGGAGTCGCGCTGACCACCGCACTCGCGCTGGGGAGCATAGGGAACGAGCTGCTCACGCGTGGGCCTCTCAACCCACCGCCGGATTCACCGCTACCTACGCCCACGCATACACCGACAAACACGCCAACCCCAACACCCACCGCAACACCGCGCCCGTTTGGGCTAACACCGCGACCGACCAGCACCGCGCTGACGCCACGCCCGCCGACGCCTACGCCGCAGCCAATCGCAGCCACGCCTGGGCCGTGCACGGTGGTGCTTGGGGAGCGCAGCGCAACGTGCAAGACGGCGTACTACCAGCCGGTCACGTGGACGCTAAGCAGCGCGCAGGTGGTTACGTCGTCTCTGTTTGACGGAACGTCGCGGATAACATTTGACGCAGAACTGCGTCCAGGCGCGCTAATCTCAATCGCTCCGCGCTGGCAAGGGGCGAGGCTAATAAGCGTGATAACTCTCACCGGACAGGTGTCTGGTAACAACTGGCTCTCCGCTACGACATTGGCGGGGTTGGGGCCGCCAAACGCGCAGATCACACTGGTGCACCACCGCTGGCACACGCCGACGGCCAGCTATCGCGCGACTTTCTACGTCGCGTCAACCAACGCGCAGAGCAGATGGTCGTTGAGCGTCCCTGGGGGTGTGCTCACGCACCTGCGCGACTATTGGCAGGTGCGATACACCGCGAACGGCGTGACGTATGTGAACGGCATACTTACACGCCGTCTGATATTCCCGGTGGTTCGTAGAGAAAGTTAAACCCCGGCTGGTTAGGCCGGGGTTTGGCTTATTCCTCTGGAATCTCCTCTATGTCTTTTGGAGCATCTTCCAGCTTAAGGATTTCCTCAAGGGCGCTCAACGCGGCGTTGAGCGCATCGGCATCGCCAATGCGCCAAGCCGCAATTGCTCCCTGAGCCGCAGGGATGATCCGGTGTGCGAGTTTTCCGGCGAGTAAGTCGCGCCTTATTGAATAGGCAACCACGGCTGCGCGCCCCAAACTGAGCGGGGCATCGTTGCACCGACCATCTCTAGTGCTTCATCCACATCTTGGCTGTCCATGCCATAGCGAATCGCGAACAGGTCCAGGTCAAATCGCTCGTCCGGTGTCATGGCTCATTCCTTGTTCGAGAGATATCCCACGTATACCCTCTGTCGCTTGCCAGGCGCGGGACGGATCACGCGCCAGAGCGCCCATCCAGGTCCGGCCCGGCGCCATTCATGGCCGGGGATGGGCGCTGGCCTTTTGGGGGTGGGCTGATTTTTGGCGCGGGGGATTCGACTCCGCGCAGGCGCGCGTTGATCTCCTCTGCCGCCCGTTTGCCGTATAGCTCCAGCGCCAGCCGGCTTTCCTCTCTGTCCAGCGCCACCATCAGCGCGTCCATCTTGGCCATCTGCAGAGTCTGGGCGATCCTGCGCTTCTGGCGCATGATCTGTATCGCGGGGTCGGCGTCGATGACGGCCTTCCAGAAGCCCACCACGAGCGGGATAACCACCGGCACGCCCCAGAAGGCATACAGCTCCAGAAAGTCATTCTGGCCGGCGTCGGCATTCGTCAGCGCGTTGAACTCAACGATGCAGTTCAACGCCACGATGCCGAACATCGCCCAGCCAAAGATGCGGGCCAGCGCACCCTGCGCGCCGGCTGCGAACCAGACGAATGAGCCTAGCAGGAACACGGCCAGGCTGCCTTCGATGAGCAGGGCGGGGATAAGGCCCAGCACCTTCAGCGTATCGGGGAACGCTCGGCTATACAGCATGAAGTTCAGGTAGCCGGTGAAGATCAGGCCGATGGCGATCAGCGCGCCGGCTGCGAATTGCACCAATGCGCGCTTGCCTCTCTGGTCGTCGTGCTCTATCAGTTCGGCGATTGATGGGGTTCCGGTTTTTCGATCTTCCATTAGAATCTCCTAGGGTTCCGGTTTGGCCGCCGGCCGCTGGGGGGCGGCCGGCGGCACACGCTCACTCTCCACGCTCTTGCTCGGCTAGCCAAGACAATGCCTCGTGCATCGTCGCGAATGTGCGATGGCCGCCTTCGTTGTAGACGAACCCTGTGATCTCGTAGGGCTCACCATCGCACATTTCGACCGTCAAAAAGGCGCGTTTTCCGTGCACGTGGTATGTTGGGTGCACTTCTCCAGAGACATAAGTCGTCTCGTCCTCTTCGATGCTATAGGGGTTCGGGTCGGGTAGATACTTTTCGATCACGGTTTACCTCCTGTCAATCCTGCTGTCGGCCAATTGGGCCGGCGATTACATTTTCCTCTTCCTCGAGTGCGTCCTCGCTTAGGGCGTTTCCAAAGATGTGCTGGGGCGGCTTTTGTGATGTGCGCCAACTGCGTGTATCGCTATCCCACCAAGACCAGAAGTAGGCATCTCCAGATAGCGGGTTGAAGCACGCATACACATGGGTTTGGCCAAGCTCTATGCTCGCGTAGCATTCGGGGCGCCAGGCTAGATCGCCATCAAATACGCGATACCAGACCGGCGCGGAAACTTGAACGCGCTCGCGTAGTTCTACGGGGAACAGGGCCAGAGTTGATTGCTTCACTTCTTCAGGGATATGCACTTCAGGGATATGGTTAGCGTTCATTGGTTCCTCCTTTCATAGTAGCCTTCGGCCTCTAGTTCGGCGCGGGCGCGGGCGTCGGCGGCGGCGCGCTGCTCGTCGGTGTAGTGCACCTGTGGGCGGCGGAAGGTGCGTTTGGCTTCCAGCCGCTGACGGGCGCGCTCCTCGGCGGCGGCGCGCTGCTCTTCGGTGTATACGACTTGGCGGCGGCGGAAGGTTTGGCCGCGGGCGGGCCTGGAAGCGGATCCGGTGGGGAGCGGGACTTGAAGCGGGGCTTGGGCGGCGGCGATGCGCTGGCGTAGGGTGGCGAGGTAGTACTTGTCTGGGTATCTGGGGCTATAGGCATTGCATTCCTCCTGTATCTGTGCGGGGTCTATGCCGAGGGCGCGGGCGGCGGTTTCGGCTTGGGTGATCTCCTGCGTTATCGCGTTTTGGCGATGCGTGCGTGCATCATCATCATCATCATGATCTAGATCAGGTCTGTGCGCTGGCGCACTAACGTTTGTGCGCTGGCGCACTAACGTTTGTGCGCTGGCGCACAATTGATTGTGCGCTGGCGCACCATTGGACGCGGCGATCTGGTTGGCCACAAGCCATTGGTGCCATGCATCTAGCGTGGCGCTGACGTTGTACTCTGTGGTCGGCGGTATCCCGTGGCTTTTGTGTTTGATGACTCCTAGCTCGGCCCACCATAGCCGGGCGCGTTTTACTTGGTCTAGGGACAACCCAGTGTCTTCGGCGACGAGTCGGTCTGCTAGGCGCGTCCAGGTGGCGCCGCGGCGGGCGTCTTGCTGTAGGCGCGCGATGAGGTGGGTGATGTAGAGGGCGCGGGCTGGGCCGGCGATGGCGGTGATGCGTGCTTGGCTGTCCATCGTGTGGCGCATACTCTAATCCATATGTTAGTACTTGTCAAGTCCTAACATCTATGATGAGGGTATGGGTGAGATACGCATTGATGAGTTCATCGCGGGGCGAGATCTTTCGCCGGCTGCCGTTTCCCACTACACGTATAAGCTGGCCTTGCTGTCGGAGTACATAGGGCGTAGGCGTTTGTCGCTTAAGCTGCTTGAGCAGTATCCTGGTTGGCTGCGGGCGCGCGGCTTAGCAGACGCGAGCATCCAAACGACTGTTGCGGCTGCACGGGCCTATATTCGCTGGGCTG
>Ga0308397_1000243_pt1 | contig 42092 bp, 52 predicted proteins | sample Hotspr20SampleT8_FD_202356 | JGI IMG/M metagenome (GOLD analysis project Ga0308397, IMG submission 202356) | Hot spring phototrophic mat microbial communities from Mushroom Spring, Yellowstone National Park, Wyoming, United States - 20051001_T8 ...
ATTTCACTTGTTCTGTTTCCACTTTCTTCAGTTCCTTCAGGTAGCTAATCTGTAGATACAAACTTCCATTATCATACACAAGCCTTGCGGAGTATAGCTTATCTATATCCGTTAGCTTTTTGACCTGCTCTTTATGGACATACACATAAATCATGCCGTCGGACAGATTAATGCCCACTAAATTTTCCCTTTCTAATCTTGCAAAGGACAACGAACAGTATTTATCAAGTTCTATGGAGTAGTTTGTCAGTTTAGACAGCTTCTTTGGTTTGGGCGGCTTGGGCACTCCAGTAAAAAGATTTGGATTTTGCCTGTATAACTCCAAGCTTTTGAAGTAGGTCTTGAAGCTTGCCTTGACCCTTTTTATAACATAGGTTAAGTTATGTGGCTTTAGCTTCTTGGCGGTTTCTTTCAATGCCTGCCACAGCTGATTGTCTTTGTATTTGTTTTTGAGATACTCCACCTGTGTTGAGTGTTTAGACTCATAGTCATATAAAGCGTTTCTCATAACCTGTGGAGAGGTTAGCAAGCTAAAGTCGTTTGTCCCTTTGCCTTCCTTGTATAGGTTGTAATTTTGCTTGATGAGAATAAGCAGAATGTTTTCAAAATGTTTGTATGTAAGTAGGATATTCTTTAGTTTTCTTTCCAGCTTATCAGATTTTATCCTGATGGACAGAACCCTTAGAACCGTATTCTGAGTAAGAGATTGTTTGCTATGCTTTTTCATTTAACAACCCTTAATAATATATCACATACTCTAATCCTATCATACAGAAAAAAGCAGAAAAGAGAAGAAAAGCTATAACAGTTGGTAGCCCACCAATCAACCTCTACTCAGACAAACCCCCTTTTTAACCCCTTGACATTTTGGATAAAATGGATTAAATTAACACATTAGATGAAAACTTTTAGGAGGTGAAAACATGGACAAGAAGAAACTTTTACTTAGGCTGTGCAAAGAACTTACCTCTGCGGTGGAATACTTCTACCACGAGGAGGATGCAGGACTTAAAGCCCATTTCGGAGAAGTGCTGGGCAGATATGCAAGCTTACTGGGGAATATAGGGTGGGTTATTACATGGGCAGATGAAGAGGTTCAGGACAAGGTATTTAAGGTTATTGAGGAAGCTTTCAGGAAACACGAGGAACACAGGCTAAAGTGCAGGCTGGAGGAATGGTTAAGCTGGAAGATAGGAGAGGTAGTAGAGTCCGCTTTAGAGGATAAGGAGGGGGAAAAGGAGGCACAGCAAACACAAACAGAAATGGAGGAACTACCCTTCTAAACTTAGCCAAGCTTTTCACACCCATTTTTATATGGAGGTGTTGGTATGGTGAAAGTGAAAAGAAAGCCTCAGATTTTTGTTGCCCTTTTGCCTGAGTTGGTGCAAGCTTACGAAGACCTTTTGCCCACCTATCTAAAGGAAGGTATTGCAAAGGTTATTGAGGTAGACTGGAGGGGACTGAACAGACTTCCTAAGGATGTGGTGGAAGAGTTCTATGCGGTGGGGAAGCTACACAGGAAAAGTGTTCGGGTTAGTCCAGAGGTTTATGCGGGGTGGGAAGCTATTCCACGGCTTTTGAAAAAGAAAGCCCAATACTGGATTAACCAATGGCTACTGGAGAAGGTAAAAGAATTAGAACTTTTATGATTGATTTGGCTTTCCCCCACACTTTCATAAACTCCTCCCTACCCTGCAACCACATAAAACCCTTGAAAATCAAGCATTTGCTTAAACTACCCAAAGAAAACCCTTTATTTTCAAAAGTCTAAATTCTTGGAACCAGAAGTTAGGGAATTTTTGAGGGAAATAAAAAAAAGGGGAGGAAAGGGGGAAGGAGGTGTGGCAGGGGGAGGAGGTATCGCCATGGCGTTTAAAAAGCAATGTCTTCTTCTTCCTCTGGAGGAACCTCCTCTTCCTCTATTTCTGCCCCGAGGCTTAGTCTGTCTAAAATTGTTCTGTATATTGGGCTTTCTTCAGCAAGACCAAGACGCCAGCTAATGTGCTGTTGGATAAGTTTTAGGTCCTCCATAAACTCCTTTGAAAGGCTTACAGGCTGGTCTAAAAGAGGCGTAATCACAGGAACAGGATACTGTTTAGCATCTTTGCCCTCTGACTCCACTACCTTTGGTTCTATCAGACAATACGCCCTCCTTTCAAGATTGAAAACCTTGTCCACCTGTCCCGTCTTTGTAGCAACACCTGGGTAGATAAAAAGAACCCTTGTCTCAGGCTCCCAAAACAGAACATCCCTCACCGTAATAACCCTGCTGCCATCTGGGAGATCCTGTTCGCTCCCACGGAACCACCTCTGTAATACCACTACTTTCTTATCCTCCTTGCTGATCAACATCTTCCTCTTATACCGCAAAACCGCAATAGCCTTCATAGACTTATATGTGAGGAATTCGTCTCCCACCCGAACCCTCAGCTGCAACGGCGCCTTGTCTGCTTTGATGTAGGGAATGGTAAAGTTGGGCACTGGCACTAAGTCCAGCTCAGATAGCCTAAGGGACCTCAATACAAAGTCCCTCATCTCCGACCTAAATAACTCCTCCACTACTTCCTGTAAAAGTTCCTTTTCCATCATACAATTTATTTTAGTAAATTTGGGTTAACTAACTTAAAGCTTTTTAAAAAAGACTTAGTTAACCTGTGATAGCTAAAATAATCCTATGGGTGAAAGGGTTATAGTTGAGAGAGTAGAGAGAGGGCAAGATTGTTATATTCTTTATGTGCGTGTTGAGGGGGGTGAGAGGAAGGTTTTGAAGGTAGTAGCCAGCGTGCCTCCCAGAGAAGGGCAAAGGTTTTTGGTAGTTAAGGAGGTTGGGCTAATAAATGTCCTACAGCCGATCTGAGAAGGTGCTATTGCACTTACTGTTTTTGCTTGTGGTGGTTTTGTATGCGGTGGTTGTGTATTTTGCTTTAAGTGGGCGTCCGTTGGATGCAATTTCTCAGAAATGGCAGGATGCGGCGGAGAGTTGTGTTTCTACTCTTCAGAGGGTGTGTGAAAAGGAGAGGGATGTTAAGAGGAAGGCGGTTGGCTTGAGGGAGTGTCAGCTTCTTTATGAGGGGTTTGCCCTTTTTGGTGCTTATGAATGCAGAGATGGGGAGGTGTATGCGGACCTTTGGGTAGGAGGGATTTACTACAGTGTAAAAGATAAGGAGGTGAATTGGAGATGGGCAGAGTGAAGGAGAAAGACCTTTTGACGGAGATAGCCCTTATTTTGGGCATGGAAAAGCAGGTTTTAATTACCAAGCTTCTGACAATAAACGCTTTGCTATTGGAGAGGGCTAAGAAGGAGGGAGTGGATCCAAAGGAGTTTTTTGAAGGGTGTCTTTATGTGCCGCAAGAAGTAAGGGAGAAGTTGGGAGAGGGTTGGGAGGAGGAGTTGAAGAAGTTTTTGAAAGAGGTTCAGTCTGCAAGCATAGAGGACCCTATTGGAGAGGCAAGTTATTGGATAAAGAAGCTAAGTATAGAAAGCCAGACCCAGCAAAATGGACTAAGGGAGATGACCATATTTGTGGATGAAAAGCTTTTGGATGAGTTTGTGAATGTGGGCAATTCCGCTTTAGCCCTTGGGCTTGTGAAGAAGGGCTATGAGGAGGAGGTAGGGAAAAACATAGCAAACTTGGTGCGGAACTACCTTCAGAGGGAGATAAAGCTTCTCAAGGATAAAATGTTAAGGCAGAAGTTGAAAGGTAAATGATTAGCTTGATTGATTTGTATCTTGAGGAACTGTCAAAAGTGCGGGATCCAAAGACCATAGAGAAGAAGAAGTATTTATTGATGCATTTGGAGGAACTGAGGGATTTTTCAAAAAGAGAACTTTTTGACTTTTACGAAAGACTTCGCCAGAGTATGTCCCACAGAAGTGCAATGGATGTGCTAATGGAGGTAAAGCTTTTTTATGAGTGGCTAAAGGAAAGAGGCTACCGCTATGAGTTTTCAGAAAAAGCTTTGGATGAACTCAGGAAGAAGAAGGAGTTTCAGGGGCAAGCACGCAAATATTACACTGAGGAGGAGGTGGAAATAATTCTGTCTGCTATAAGAGGAACTCTTGAGGGAACCAAACCCAAGCCTCCTGTCTACTACCTTCTTTCTGTATTTTTGCTTTGTTCTGGGCTGAGGCTATCTGAGGCACTGTCTGTGAAAAAAGAAGACATCTTTAAAAGGGAGATGTTAAGCAGTCAAGGAGAGAAGAGGGTCTTTTACCTTGTGCGGGTAAAAGGGAAGTTTTCAAAGGAAAGAGAAACCCCCCTTGTGTTTTTCAAAGAGGAGTATAAAAAGCTTTTTGAGAAAAGACTTTCGGAACTTTCCTCTGGTGAAAAGTTTTTCAGATATGCCCTTGCCTTTCCCAAGTCTGTGAAAGTCCTTGAACTCAAAAAGGGAACTGTGCTAAACTTCTTCCACGACCTTGAAAAAGAACTCAAATCTCTTGGCTATAATATCCCAGTTAACGCCCACAGGTTCCGATACACATACGCAGTCTGGCTTGCCAGAAAAGGTCTTCCCATTAACTTCCTAAAAGAATTCTTAGGACACTCCTCCAGCAAAACCACCCTTGAAATCTACGCCCAAGCCCAAAAAGAAAAATCCTTAGAAGTTCTGTCCCAGCTATCCTAACAGTAGGTTAACTAAGTTTGCGGATTTCCCTTCTGACTTGGTTAACTTCCTATTGACATTTTGGCAATTTAGACTAAAATAATATCCTGAAGGAGGTGGTGGTCATGGAAGTAAAGGAGATGCAAGCATGGAAGGAGAAGCTTGAGAAAGCCCGTGCCCTGTTATCAAAGGCATGGGATTTTGCTTCCAGGTATAGGGTAGAGTTTGATGTGGAGTATAAGGGAAGGGAGTGTAAGCTTGTGGTCTATCAAGAGAAGGATGGGTCTATGTATATGGCGTTAACCAAAGAAGCATATGAGAAGGCAGTGGAGTTATCAGAGAGTGAAGACAAGAGGACAAGGGAGACTGCAAGGGCAGTTCTGAATTACGTAAAGAAGTTTTCGGAGGCCTTTGAAGCGTGGAAGGTGAGAAATATTCTACAAGAGGCAAGACACCTTTCCAGCAGCACGAGGATTGAAGATGGGAAAATAAAGACAAGCATTGAAGGTGTGGTATATGAATTGGAGGAAGAGAAGGTGAAGGAACTGGCACAGATGGACAACAATATCCACAAAGACATTCAAAAGTATTACGAGGAAGTTTTCAAGAGCGTAGAAAAGCAAAGGAAGTGGGAGTTGAAGGGGAATTTGTGGGAGGAGATAGAGAAAAACTGGGTAAGAAGGGCACTGCTTGGAAACATCTTGTGGCTTGCGGGTGTGGGCAAAGGAGAGGGCCGTAGTGGGTTCTACTATGGCATAGAAATGGATATATTGCCTGCGGAGGTGAGAGAGAAAATAAAGGACTATGTCGTCTATCTGAAAGACACGAGGGGCATACAGGATATAGATTCTTACACAGCCCCTGGTCTGGTAAGGCCAACCCTTCTTCCTGCGGGATGGTATGTCCCTGAGAAAAACAAAGAGGTCGTGGAAAACATACTGAGAGAACTGGCAGAGAGGCAGGCGGACAATAAAGACAGAGAAATAGTAGAAGAGTATAGAAAACTTTGCAAGGAGGTGTTAAGATGAAGGGACTAAACCAAAAAGGAGGGTCTGCCATGTTTGAATGCCAGTATGAAAAGGATGTAAGGGAGTATTGTGATAATGGCGCGCTTGGGAATGTATCCGTGAAAAGCTTTACCTATGGCGATGTGTATGGAGAGTTTGGAGATGAGGACTTGGCGAAGATAATAGACAGTCTTCCAGAGTTAGAGTGTGTGATGGAGTTGGCGGAACCCTGTGATTGCTGGGAAAGATACGGAGGTCCTATGCACAACGATGGAGGGAATTACCACTCAAGGATAAGAGTTTATGAGATTTCTCCATGCGTTTATCTTGCGGTCTATGGAGATACGAGGGAAGCGTTCTCTGTGGATGAGTTCAAATACATGGTTGCTTGGGCAGAAGATGAACCAGTAGGAGTGGTTGTTGCAAAAACCCACGATTGCTGTCATCTCCTGAAGAGAGAAGAACTGGAAGAGTTTGTGAATGACTATGAAGAAGAGGGTTATAGCATTTACCATTACGGAACTTAAGCCGCCCGCACCAATAAGCCCGTGCGGGCTTTATAAAACCTCTTCAATCATCTCTTCAATTTCCATAGGGCTTATCTCAAGAACATCTCCCGCATAGCTGGTGCTTATCAGTTCATGCTTTACTGCAGTCAGGACAAGTTCCCAAAGGACCCTGGATACGGGCACTACGCTTTTGTTCTGCGGCATGGCTTTTGGGCAATCTTTAGCGTGCACATTTAAATGGACTTTTTCTCCCTGAAGGATATACCCATACTCATGGGCAATAAGCTGGTTTTGGTTAGGGCAATCTGAATTAACAAGGATGAACGCACCAAAGTCTTCGTCATAAACCATAGCAGAGGAAAGTTCTTTGCCTAAGGACATCCTGATTATGGGAATACCCGCATCTTCTAAAAGTTCTCCCAAGTTCTCTTGGTTTTCTACCTGAGGAATTTCAGGCTTTGGGATGCCAAACTTTTGCCTAAGCTTCACTATCTCTTTACACAGAAAAATAAAGCGATGCACTTGGCTTATGGTTTCAGGAGAAAGAGAAAGTTCTTTGGCTTTATCAAGAAGAAGGGTAAAACCAGTTCCCTCAGGCTTGGCTATCCCATAGAAGTAGCTATCAAAAACTCCATAAAGTTTGGCAAGCTTTCGCATAACACTAAGTGGCGGGCCTTTTCTCCCGCTTTCAAAAAGTAAAAGTTCATCCACGGTAATCCCAAGCTTTTGAGAGACTTCTTCTGCGGTGTAGCCTACTGTTTCCCGTGCCTGCCTTAGCCTTTGCCCTATGAGTTGAAGAATTGAACCCATGGGTCATACTCCAAAATCTCCTCAAAGCTATAAGGACACTCTTTTGGAAAGTCCTCTTGGGTGGGAAACCTGCCAAAGCAGCTTTTAGCCTTTTGGTGGTTTTTAGGCTCTTCAAACCAGTCAATTAAACTTTGGACTGCCAACTCCCATGCGGTTTGGACATTTTCCTGGGCTTTTGCCTTAACTGAGGGCTGCCTCATGAGGATAAGATCCAGTTCATTTCTTGCATTGTTTATGCTTTTTACCCATTTACTCCCTGTGTCTTCTCTGAAGTTTTCCCATCTGTAGAGGTTCTTCAAAATATCTGCCATCAAATCAATAGCCCTGTCCACATACCACTCGCCTAAGTCCCTTATCTCCTCCAAAAGATTTTCCCAATCCACAAGGTCATACTTCTTTTCCTCCAAAAGCCGCAGGTTTTCCTGAACCCAAAGATAAAAGTCTTTCTCATAAAGTTCCTTTAGGTTTTGGGCTCTGGTTTCCATGCTTTCTAAATATAAACCCTCCCAAAATCCCAATAAACTCCCAAACCCAGTTAACTCGTTAGCTTGTTAGCAAATTAACTTATTAACTTCTTAACTGGGTTAACTAAGTCTTTGATAAAACCTTTCTACTTAGTTAACCTTTCCCCTTGACAATTCAGGTAATTTAAGCTAAAATATTTACCTGAAGGAGGTGTAACATGAAGTGTCAATGGTTGGCTACTTTTACTTTGCAGTCTCCAGAGTATAGGGAGGTTTGTCTATTTAGGCTTGTGTTTGGAGACCATGTAAGTTATCTTGAGGTTAGGGATGGAGGCGTGTTTAAGTGGATGCATTTTGGACCTGACAAGGTGGAGGCTTTAGTGGAGGAGTTAAGGAGGAGAGGATATACGGAGGCATGGAACACGGAGTGCTATATAGAACCAGTGGAGGCATGGGTAGAGAGGCTGAGAAGGAGGATTGAAGAGGTTTACGGAGAGGGCTATTGGGGTGAGAAGTGGGCTATCAAGCTTTCTGGAATGCTTGAACATCAAAAAAGATACTATGGCTGGTCGTGGGCGGGCATAATAGGGATATGGTTTGAAAATCTTGGTATTTGGAGAGGGCTTTTATCTTGGGAAAAGAACGCATTGGCAGAACTGATTGTAAAGCATATAAAAGATGAAAAACAAAAACAAGAACAAACAGAAGAGGAGGAAGTGCAATGGAAAAACTGATAAAGGAAATCAGGGAGATAATAAACCAAAACAGGGAACATCTGGAAACCCTGCCCATCAAAGACAGGGATGCGTGGGTGCTGCTTTGTGTTGCCAACAGTCCTGTCTTTAGGGAGGCTGTTCCCAAAAGTGAGGGGTTTTTGACCGAGAAGGACGCTGTCTTGGGCTACATCTACACGGTTAGCACTCTGATAAAAAGGCTTTTGAAGGAGGAAGGGCTATGAACTGGTCTGAGAAGGAGTTGAAAAGTTTGGAAAAGGAAGCAAAGGGCATACGGTTTAGATGCCAAAGAACCTGCGGGATAGACTGCTGCACCCCCTCCCTTCCAGGTCAGGGGGCGGCTGCACAAAATAAGTGCAGTTTTATACACTTTGGGTGACCTGGATGGGTGGCAGAAGGTGGCAAAAAAGGTGGGCAGGTGGGCAGGTGGGACTTTAGCAGGCGGAAAGGTGGAGTGGGTGGGTTTTTGGTTGGTCGGATGGGTGGAGTTGGTGGGAAGGAGGGGGGAGTAGCGGTTATCCAAGCCATTCCTTGAGGTAAAATATTTACCTGAAGGAGGTGTAAGTTATGGGAGACAGAGTTAGGTTAGGTCGGTATGATTCTGTTGGGAAGTTGTGCGAGATTATTGAGATGGATGAAGACTGTATTTCAGTTAGTGTGGAAGGGAAGGTAAGCATTTTGGCAGATGCGGATTGTGAGGAGGTGTGGGAGATGCTGAGAGGGTGGGATGTGCGGCTGATTGAGGAGGAGGAAGAGGAGGAGTGAGGAGGTGGTAGAGATGGAAAGGGAGATTGTGGAGAGGTTAGCAGAAAGGATGAGGAAGAGTGTTAAGCCTATGGGATTTGGGATGTTTGATGTTTTATGCGAGTGGGTGCTAATTTGGAGGGTTTTGTTTATTTCCTGTATGGATGAGGGCTATGTTGAGGTTTTGGGCTTGTTGAGGGATTATTTGGGTGGGAGAATGGATATGAAGAAGCTTAGGGAGAAGCTGGAGGAGGTTGAGAAAGTGTATGAGGAGAAGCTAAAGCAGGTAAAGGCGGTATGTGTAGCAGGGCAAGAGTGGAGGGAAGAGGAGTTGCTGTTTTGAGGCTTGCTATTTTGCTAAAATAATGCTATGGCTGAAGGCTGGGTGAAGCCCTCCGATGTTGTGGAGAAACTCTCAAGCCATGTAAGTTCAAGCTTTGTATTTCCCATCAAAGTTAGAGGAACCGTTATTGTGGATAAGGGCTACTACAAGCTTACTGATGGAAAAGCGGGCATTACTCTGAATGTAGAAAAATCCTTAGAGTTGCCTGTAGGTGCTGAGGTAGAGATTGAAGGAGTGTTAGGTGCAAATGCCTTTTACAAGGAAGATACCGCTATTCTTTATCCTGCCATTAATGTAAATTCGTATAAGGTTTTGGATGAAGACAAGGAGAGGGAGTTTCAAAAAAGGGTGGCTGAAGTAGAAGACCTTTTGAGGAATAGGAACCACTATGGCTTTTGGGAGACTTTTAGCAGGCTTTTGAAAGAGAAAAGGGCTTTAAAGGTTGGGCTAATTCATGGCAACTCTGCCCAAGTTTGGCAAGACTTTATAAGTGCTTTTAGAAGTGCTGCGGGGGAGTATGCGGACAGGATAGAGCTTGTGAGGTTTGAAAGTTCCCTTGCTGACGGAGAACTGGCAAGGACTATAGAGAAGGCGGCCAACTCTGGAGTGCATGCGGTGTTTTTGCTAAGAGGAGGAGGGTCTAAAGAAGAGTTGGCAAGGGTTGGCGGGTTTGAAAGCATAAAGGCAATAATCCGTGCGGATATTCCCTTTTACATTGCTATTGGGCACTCCTTTGATAGGATGGTGTCTTTGATGGAAAAGGTGGCAGATGGGAATTTTGCCACGCCATCTATAGCAGGACAGGAACTGGGCAAGCTGATGCGTGTTGTGTCTGAAAATGAAGGCTTGAAAGATGGGGCAAAAAGGAAGCGGGCAAAGGGGTCCGATTTTGTTCTGGAGCTTGTGGTAAAACTTTTGCTTATTGGGCTTCTTTTATTTTTGGGAATTAAGGGGATGCCATATCTATTCAAAGCGTTTGTGTTCAAACAGCCTTAGTTCTTAGAATTAATGACTTTGTATCTCGTTTCCTCTCAGTAGAACTTTCCTAAAGCTTTTCTCCCAGTCAATGTCTTTGAATTTAGATAGTTGCTGGTATTCCTCCTGTGAGAGGGCTATGCTTATTCTCTTTTTGGGGTCTTTTTTGCAAACTGTGTTGGTTTTGATGCTTTCAAGCATTAGGCTGCGGATGTATGAGGATAGAGGGAGACCTTTTTGCTTGGCGGATTTGGAGAGAGTGTCCAAGAGAGGTTGGCTTATTGAGATGTTGATTTTTTTGTTCCTTCTCATGGGATTATTTTAGTTATGGTGTCCGTGTTGGGTTTGTTGGTCTTCTAAATTGAAGAGAAGTGGTGCAATGTCGTCGCTTACCTCTGTTGCAAGGATCTGTCCTCCTTCGTCTCTTTCTACCAACTGACTTAGTATTTCTTTTGCCTGTTCTTTTCTCTCTGCAACATATCTTACCGTTTCCTCAAGGTAGGTTTCTTCTCCGAGGCTTTCCCTAAAGGCTTGCAAAAGACAAAGCCCAAGGTCCCTATCCTTCCACTCATCTTTACAATCTGAGGATATACAGGCAAGGAGTTCATGTTCTACCTTTGAGGGCTTTTCGTCTGCCATGTAGTAGAGTTTGCCAAAAACTCCAAACTTGTCTTTGTCTCCAGAAACCACAAGGTATGCGGTCCCTGGGTTCATGTTAAGCAGTTCCTCAGGGCGAACCCTGTAGTCATACCTCTCTTGGGCTATATCAGACCAAGTGGGAAGCATTGCGTCTATTGGGTCCTTCCAGATGTTTGCACCCGCCTTTGAGTATGCTTTGAAATACCTTACCTCTTGACCAAGATACTCAGACAAAAACTTGGCGGTCTCTGGATCACCCGCACCGAGTATAAGCTTTACCGCACAGTTGGCGAAGATGTTTTGGAACATACCCTTTTGAATTCTTTCAAACTGATGGGCTGATTGATGGATTACCACAACACCTATGCCAGCACCTCTTGCCATTTCAAAGACCTGCTGGAATTCGGGAGGTAAAACCTGAGGTGCCTCATCCACAAACACAAGGTCTGGCACATTCCAACGCACTCCCGCCCTGTATTTCCACGCTGCATAAGACTGCAAGTCCATCAAAACCATCTTTCCTATATCCAAACTCTCTCCACTGGGAAAGTCTAAAGCCCTGAGGGAAAAGTAAGCAAGCTTGCTTTCTTTAAATATCTCCGCCAGTCTTATCTCAGGATAATAAGAGTTCAAAAGTCTTGGGTCAAAGGTAAAGGCATACAAGGCCAGATGCTGTTGAAGACCTCTCAGATAATTCCTAAAGTCCCTGTTTATCTTTGCCTCTTGGGATATGGTCTTTAGCCAAAGTTCTGCCAATTCGTCTTTGTCCTTGTTGTCCTTTATTAGGTCCAAAAGATACTCCACAGACCTGGGTAGATAAGCCAAGAGGGCGTAAAGGTCTATGAAGTTTATCATTTTGCCCGTCTGGGGGATGATGGAAAGAAGTCTTGAAAGTGCCCTCGTGACTTCCGCTTGGATTTTTTCATAGAATGTGGCAGTTCCACCCACCTTTGGCATGGTGGCAACAATGGTAGCCGCTATTTGGTGGTAGTTTCTGGTTCTAATAGCACCGTAAAAGGGGTTGTATGATCTGCTTATCTTTGGCTTTGCCACATCAAAGTAATAAAAGTCCTCTGGGAACCTGCCTTGGGCTTTAAGCTGGTTTATAAGGGCACTGATAACCTCACTGTCTCCCTTTGGGTCTATACACATTATCCCCATACCTTTTTCTAAAGCTTGGGCTACCATTGGAGAAAACACGCTTTTAGTCTTGCCCGCACCCGTCGGTGCTATCACATGCACATGCTTGTTTATGGCAGACATGGAAACCTTTGCAGGAGGATCATAAAAAATCTTAAAGCTTGCATCTATAGGTTCTATCTCATAAGGGCTTTTGATAGAAGGTAGACGCCTTAAAACCCACACAAACAGATCCTTGCCAAGCATAAAAGTGCTAAACCCAAGAGACAAAAGAAGCATTCCTGTTATCAAAAGAGGTGAATAGAGAAAGGCATAAGAGAAGAAAAGGAGGGAAACGATAAACAGCACGGGCAACACAAACCAAAAGGTCCTCATGTAAGTCTGAGGATTGGGAGATTGCTGTGCTTTCTTCTTCACATACCCATAAAGACGATAAAAAGAATACAACACAGACACGACCGCAAAAATAAGCCCAATGTAGATCATTGTTCTCCTTCCAGAAGGAAGAATTCGTCCAAGTTTGGTCCCTCCGCAAGAGGGAAAAGCTTAGCCCTAATGTGTTTGTTGCACACAAACCCAAAATACCTGCTATCGTAAGATTTCTCTACCAAGCCCATTACAAAATAGCACCCATTTGGAATTTCTCCCTCATACTTAAATGGGATAACAGCCCTTCCCTTTGAATCTTGAGTTCGTGCCATACCAAGATATTCACCCCCGCAGTAGTAATCAAACCCAACAGCACTCAAGGTTTCCTTCGGCATGCACACCACACGCTTTACAAGGATTTTACCCTTTGTGTATTCGTTCTCCACAGGAGGCACAAACTCCACATAGTCTCCCTTTTGAACTTTGAAAAAAATCTCACTCCGTAGCCACCACTTATAAGGCAGAGAAAAATCCATCGTATAAACCACCTTCACAGGAGATAGCCAAAAGAAAAGTAGCCACAAAAACGCCAACGCAAAAACCCACCTGTATTTACTTTCCCAAAACTTCATGGGTAATGTCCTCAAAAGGTCCCTTTACCACACACTCCTTAAGAAGCACTATTCCACTATGCTTACCAATTCTTTCCTGAACTTGTTTTAGTTTTTCCATTTGCATCTGTTGGAGTTTCTGAGGGTCTTCCCCCGCCTGAATAGCCTTTGCCATCTCATCCACTCCTATGGTGGTGATCTCCATAAAACTCACCACCTTGATGTTTTTAGCCATGAAAACCAAGATCAAGACATTGATAAACAACTGAAGGGCAACAATAAAAACCCAATGATGCCACTTCATTGTGCCTTCTCCTTCCTGAGGATTTCTATTGCGGATTTCCAACTGTGGCCTTGCTTGACCAGTTCATAGCGTCTTCTCCTCGTTTCAGGGTCTGTAAAGAACAGCGCCTTCATGAAATCATCAAGGACTATCCTAACCTTTGATGCCCCCACCTCAGATATTAAAAGCATCTCTCCATACTCGCCAGCCAGAGGATGGACGCTTTCAAGCAGGTTCCACTCATATTCTGTTAAAGACAGCCTCTTGGAGTTTCTAATAGCATTCCTTGATGTGGAGGAAATCATGCCAAACAGCTTCCAGTAAGAGTTTTCTATGATAACCCGACCTGCACGGGAGACCTCTCCCGAACTTGCCATAAAGTCCTCAAAACCCTGAGTTCCCAAGATAATGCTTGCACCGTGCTTTCTAAACCTTCTGTATGCCTGTTCAATAAAGAGGTCTATCTTTGGATTGCCCAAAAACTTGTGGGCTTCGTCTATGATAACTAAGTGTTTGTAGGTGGAGGTGTGTTGGTTGTAGATGTCTTTAGAAATAAAGAAGGTCAAAAGCATAATGAGTGGGTCTCTGAGGTCTGGGATGTTCTCCAGAGTGTCGTTCTCAAAGACCGTCAATGAGTTGTTAAACTCAAAGTGGGACCATCCATTGAAAAATATCCCGTATTGCCCTCTGCTGGAGTAGGGAGTAAGTTGGATGATGAAGTCATTCACCCTGCTGTCGGTGGAATACTTTTTCAGATACTCAATAAGCGTATCCACGCAGCTTTCAGAACCATAACGGAGATAGCTTTCCTTGATAGCCTCCTCAAGGAAAGTCCTTATAAGCTTTTCATTCTCCTCTGACTTTCTGATTTCCTTGTTTGCCCCCATCATATAGTAGAGGTTTATCAAAAATTCCAAATACTCATCCAGTTCCTGCGTGTCCTGAATAATAGAGAAGGGATTTACACACTTGGGACTATCAAAGCTAAACTCTATGAAATCTCCTCCCAGAACTTCCGCAAAAGCCTGATAGGACCTTCCTATGTCTATTATCCACACCCTGTTGCCACTTGCCAAGTAGTTAAAAGCTATATACTGCAAGGCAACAGATTTACCACTACCCGTCATTCCCACCACAAAGCTGTTGTATCCACCCGCTGGATTGGAAAAGTAGTCAAAACCCACAAGTTCTCCCAAACTGCTTACAAAAAATACCTCTGGTCTGGTGCCACGCCATCCTCCAAAAAAAGGCACAAAGGTGGCCACATTGTTCGCAAACATCCCCCTAATTCTTTGCTTTGAGAGGAAGTCCGCAGTCTTTTGGTCAAACCCAAAGGGCATAGCACTCATAAAGTCTGCTAAAACCACATAAGCGTTCCTCTCTATATCAAACCCAAGATTTTTAAAGTGGGAGATTATCTTTGAAGATTTAAGGTCTAACTCCTCCTTCGTCTTTCCCCAAATAAAAACAAGAAAATCCACTCCATACACTCCCTCTCCACGTTCTATCCTATCCATAGCCACAGAAAGGTCTTCGTGTTTGTATCTAAGCCGTGGAACAAGATTGTATGGAACCCTCTGAGATAGCACCACCAACGCAGAGGATTTTATCTTTCCCAACACCTTTTCTGAAAACCTTACCACATTCAAACATATCATGTAGGGGAAATCCAAAGAAGAACCAACTATCTCAGAACCTACATACCCCATAGCATCAAAAAGCCCCCACTCCTTTGGATAGTTCCTCACCGAAAAGCTTCTGATAAACATTCCCCCAAGTTCTATACAGTCATCGTGCACCCTCAAAACATTGTCATTCCTTACCACCGCCCTCCTGAGTGGTATTGTTCCATCATACTCCCCTATATCCCGCCAATCCGCATTGAAGTTTATAAGCTTATACATATACTCATACAAGTCCTGTGCCTTCATAGGACGAGGATGAAAGCCCACTCCCGCCAAGTGTCCCATAAGCTTGGATTTTAGCTGGGGAATTACCGACAACTTGTGTTCTAAGGTCTTCTCCTCAGGTTCACCGTTTCTCCCAAAAATAGACAGAAGACTGGAAAACAGAGGTTTCTCCCGTTCCTTGCCTCCATACTTTACCGTAATCACAAGCCTTTTCCGATTGAGGTAGGCGGTAAAGCTTCTGGTAATACTTTCAAGCCCCTTCCTCTCCAAAAACTGTGCATAGCTTTGCGACGCCTCCCAAAGCAAATCCGCATGCACTCCTCTTAAGTTCGTTTGCCCAGCCATCTTATTGGCAAGATAGTAATCAACAAGATTTAGATAGTCTGGAGTAGAGGTAAAGATAAACTGGGCAGACGCCGTCGGTGGCAAATCCTCAAGGAAAAGCTTCAAAGCGTTCTCCATATTCTGATGGACATACCAAAGAGGCACACACTCAAAGGCAATGCCCACTCCTCCATCCCTCAAAAAGAAAACCTCGTTTTCCTCCCACTCGGGCATCAAATACTCAGAAAGACCCTTGCGTTCTAAAAGGTCGTAAAAATCACTTACCTTCACTGCTTCCCTCCTTCTTAAGAGGAGTGAATTCCCTCGGAGGGCCTCCTTTCTTCAGAAGATAGTCTCCCAGTATCCACTTGCCCTCGTCTACCTTGAGATAAATATAGTGCTGGGTAATTAGCCTGCCCTGGACATCCACATAAGGAAGAATAAAGACCCTCAAAACAGTGGGAGGCAATGCCAAAGGTGTGGGTTCCTCCCTTACCATCTTTGTAAGCTTCTCCGTCAACTCACGCTGATAGAGGCTTTCCTCTTCCTTTTCCCGCTTTGCTTCCGTCTTAGGTTCTATGTGCCTAATACCTGAAGCACATCCCACAAGCAAAAAGCCCAAAATCGCTACAAACTTTTTCATCTTATTACCTCCTCTTCTTCTCAATTCCATAAACCTCTGAGTTTTTGAGGGTGTCTTCATAAACATCCGACAGAGAACCGCAAACACCATAGCTTGGACCTCTATTGCAAAGCTTCTTCTCCTCATAAGGAAGAAGTATCTTGGAACATCCACTCATAAACAAGGCAAAAATAAACAACAAAAACCACCTCATCTTTATCCTCCTTACTGTATAGGTGCAGCTGGGTCAGGGGGCGGTTTGTTAAGCCCAGTTTCTGGCTTTATCACTTTATCTCCCTCTGCATCATCCAAAGAAAAGCTTTGCAAAAATACCACATCAACCCTTCTCCCTGCGTTTATCTCCACCACAGGATAGGTCTCGTCCGCAAGCTTCTTATACTGCTCCACCAAAGTCTTTGCCGCCTCAGAAAATCCTCCAGCTATGCCCGCTTGGAATGCCTGCTTAGGGTCTACGGTGGATAGCGTTCCCGTGGGAGACACAACCACAGTGGTGCTGCTTTGCTGGAATATCCTGCCTATACCCTCAACAAAGCCTGCTATAAGCATACGGGCTAAAAGGGCGCCCTGCTTGGTGACTACCCTGCCCAAAAGCCCAACCTTACCATCCTCACCCGACACATAACCAGATACCCTCCTCTCTACAACCTCTCCTCCCTCCTTCACACAGGATACAGCCTCAAGACGCACATAAGCCCTCTCTGCCGCCAAATCTCCATACCCACTCCCTATCACAAAGCAATCTCTAATATCAGATTTGTAAAGATTGGGCAAAATTGCCTTATCCACAAGTCTTATAAGCACTGGATGTGGAGAAGCCTGGGCTTTCCCTCCAGTGGGTGCATCAAGCCCAGAAAGTAAAACGCCCTTAACAAAAGCACCCGCTGGGATTAAAGCCTTTGTTTTTTTCTTCTCCACCTTCACTTCTTCCTTCACTTCCACCTTCTTCTCCTCCTTTTTCTCTTCCTCCTCCTTCTTAACCTCCTTCTTCTCTATAGCTATCAAATCTACGGGACGGGAGGGTGTTTGAGGTCTCGTGCCACCTTCCTGAGGAACAGGTGGATACTGCTGCGGAGGAGGTGGTGGAGGAGGCGGAGGCTGTGGTGGTGGAGGAGGCGGAGGAGAAGGGGGCGGCGTCTGCCCTTTTGGAACACCTAAAGGTCCTGCCGCCTGCTGCTGTTGTTGTTGCTGTTGTTGTTGTTGTTTCATCTCCTCCACTTGCTTTTCTAAAGCGGCAAGCTTCTCTCCGTATTCCTTTTTAAAGCTTTCCTCTTCAATCTTCTTGGGGGGCGGTGTCTCTATTTTGGGTGGCGGAGGTTTCTGTTCCTGCTTACCCCTATCTGAAGACAGCATTTCACTGATAAGCAATACGCCGCCACCCAAAAGCAACGCAGCGCCGCCTAAAAAGAGAAGTTGCTTTTTTCTCTCTCCTTCAAACTTCTTAAGCATCAGAACTTCACCCCCGTAATGATTAGCCTTCCGTTGCGAACCTCATAGTTGAAAGAAATTACCTTATTGTTTTCCTGCCCCACATAAATGTTCCCTGTCATCTTCCGCAAAACTCCATGAACATCTATTTTATTGTGCTTGTCATCCACTATAACCTTCATGGGATAGAATGACTGCCACCAGTCATTTTCTTTCACCGCTTTAGCATAACCCGCAAAGCTGTTCCTTATTTCCTTCACCTGTGCTGGGTCTGTAGTTAAAAAAGGCATAATCCTTGAAAGGGCTTGGTCTACATTGGCAGGAGACACAGAAAGCAAGCTGTCCGCAAGATACACCGCCACCTGTTCCATGTAAGCGTAAGACAGACTCTGCCCAGATACCCAAAATTCCTTGTCCACCCTCGGAGGGATTACAATCACCTCCTTGTTAGTTGCCGCCCTATAAAGCATTATCCCTTGTAAAAGAACTATAAAAAGCAGGGCATAGATGATAATAGCCTGAAAGCGAACCTCCTTCGCAAGCCTCTCAAAGCCAGAAAAGTATTTAAAGTTCCTCATCAGTATTTATTATAGTTATTTCTCCCCGCCGTAATCTTTGGTGTTCTTTACATTGTTAATCCAAGACTGAACACGCTGATTTACTTGGCTTGCTATATTCTGAACAGTGCTATCCCCCACGCTTTGTGCTACCCCCTGCGCCCACGCCTCTATAGCCTGCGAGCATAGTTCATCGGTAAAGTCAACCCTTGAAAACTCATCAATAGAATACCCAGAACAGTCTGGGTTTCTTGGATTGCCCCAACCCTTCCCTATCTGAGGCCTGCCGCACTCTTGGAGGGTCCTCGCAAAACTGGAGTTGAAGCAGCAAAAAGAACGCCTCCTCTCAAGACAGATCTTTGGCAGCCTCAGCCTTTTAGAACAAAAACTACCCACCTCCCTGCACAAGCCCGCCTGCCTCTTCTTCTTAAGTTCCTTCTCACCACGGGAACAAATGTTCTTAAAAAGCCCAGATATACCACAGCACGACGCACCTAAAACGGTAATCCCTCCAGACCTGCAAGTCCTACCCTCACCACTGAAAAATCTCGGGTTTGTGCATCTTGGGTCAGTGTTTATCGGAGGTGATTGACTCTCTGTCCATTGATTGTCCACTGTGCCCCCACTAAGACCCAGCATGTTTGTAGAACATATCCTACACCTCGTGCCCTGCCTATCCGCCCCCACACCTCTTAAACTAACATTGTTCTGTCTTTCAAAAACCACCGCATAAAACTGAGAAGTAGACCAAGCACTCATGGTATCATAAAAGTTGCCACTGTGTTGACTTCTACTATAAGAATAACAAGGCCAGCTGGTGTCTACATACCAGTTGACGCTATAAAGGAAATTTCCTCTGGAATCAGAAACACTTTGCACAAATTGAGTGCATAAAGTTAAGAAATTGCCGCTTAATTCATCCCGCACTGTGGTGCTACTAACACACCGTAGGGTGATGCGATAACTATCTCCTGCTAAAGATACGGACTGTGTCTGGTTAAAGTTATTTTGAGGCGGATAAACATACCAAGTAAGCGTTGTGCTATGCCAAGTGTTTGATTTGTATACATAAAAAGTGTGGTTCCATGAGGTAATATAGCACCTGTGTCCCAGCTTTTGCCATATCTTGTTTGGGTTCCAACACTCATTATTCCTAACCTTCCACAAGGACCCATCAAAAGACGCATAAGAACAGGTGTCAAAGGAAAACCAGCCATCCCCATAAAGGGCGCCGCCGCACACCCAAACTGGTAAGCCAAAATTTTGGTTTATGAAATAATAAAGACTGTCTTGGTGGGAAGTGGGGGCGCACGAAAGAGAATGCGAAGACAGAAGGTTCTGATACTGGTAATAACTCACAGAGGCGTTAGTTATATAAACTCCCCAAGTGTCCGTATCAAAATTCCCAGGGCTTAAATCATAAGGAACGGGTCCCCGCCAATCCGCAGAGGTGCAAAGACGGTCTCCTATATCCACAGGGCACACATATTTGCCATTCATATACTGACAGGCAGGCAGCTCAGAACAGTCATCTATCTGCCCATTGGAATTGCTATCCACCGCACACCTGTAGCTGTTAAAGGTGGGGTTTGTGGTATATTCAGAACAGTTCGTGATACAAGACCAGTTGCCACAAGTAGGGTCGCACACAGAACATGTTTGAGCAAAAGACAACCTCATAAAAAGAACAGCCCAAATTACCAAAACATACACCGCCCACCTCATTGCCCACAACTCCTATCCTTCAAAGCAGAGTAGATTACCCCAATCATCCCCGCAGCATACCCCAAACCCATCTTCAAATCCTTCCCACACTTACAATCCTCCACCACCGCACCACCATCGGTAGGGCACACCCAAGAAGACCCAGACCCAGTGCACTGGACAGTATCAACATGAGCTTTGCCAGAAACACTCTTCTTTATTATGCAATACTTTTCTCCATTGGCACACTCAGGATCATCTTCGGCGGTGCCAATGTATCTATTATCCCAGTCTCCACCCCACATATAACTCATCCTGCCCGTTCCCCTCCGATCCCAATCAAGGGTGTTTATCATCCCAATCGTTTTTTGATTTAAATCGGTAAAGCTATAATTGTTGCTTGATGTGTTGCTGCACTTATAATCCCTTATCTTCCTCCACCACTGCCTGCATTCTGTCCTCGTGCCTATGGTTTTGCAAGTTTTAGAAGGCCAGTTGCAATTCTGAGGAGGCGCCTGCATGGTCTGGGAATGGGATGTCCAGTTTTTGCTACTTTCCTCATCCCTTAGAATTTCCACGCACCCACTCAACTGCTGCACAGGGTTGCCATCTTTAATTACCTGAACTCTCAGCCCGTTGGCATCCTCCCACCACTCATTGACAATCTTGCATCGGTCCTGGTCAAACCCTCTACAATCTCCCGCCTGTTCGCTTACAATCTTGTTCACACGAGACCATCTGAAGAAATTGCAGGCGGGTGCATTATCTACCCTCACCTCTAACACATTGTAATCTCCTGAACTGTAATAGGTGTTCCTTAGCCACACGTTCATAGGATTAATATCTGATACACATCGCCCAGATGCCAAATCGTCTACATTCCTTTTATTAACAGAAAGCCTGCCTATTTGCGTCCAATCCACCGTTCTGTCTATAGGATATGAAAAGGATACCTGAGGCGACGGAGGGTAGATATTCGCCGACCCGCAAGGCGCACCTTCCCAATAGCCCCAGCCATTGAGAATATAGCCCGTTCCATCTGGGCTGCACTCAAGCCAGAAAGAAGAAGAAAAGTTGAAAAACTTGTCTCCAGACAGGCAGATGTAATTTGTGGCATGGTATCCATCAGGGAAAAGCTTCTGCCCAGGGGTGCATATCCTCCCAGAGGAACCCGTAGTAAAAGTCCTCTCTATCACGCATGTTCTTATGTCTGAAGAGGATCCCTGTTCCATAACCTTCCTGACAGACCTACATGTAGGGTCTGTTTCTGGGTTGCAGGTAAAGTAGTAGTAAAGCGCAGCGTCCTTCATAGTGTAGGGGTTGTTAAGATACTGGGTCTGTGGAGGGTTTCTCATCTGTCCTTGACAATCCTCCGCTTTGCCTCCCCAATATTCCGCCACTCCGCTTGTATCTTGGTTTATCTTTGAGGTGGTGATGGGTTTGTTTATAGCCCTGTAATATTCCAAAAGTTCAGAAACAAGAGTCCCTGCAAAGTAGGAGGGAAGCTGTCCTTGATTTCTGGGATTTACGCATCCATCTAAGGTATTCACCGATTGAGTAATTACTTGCCCATTATTTACACGGAACTTCACACACGAGGTAAACCTTTTGTTTGTATTATCCCAACCCCCACACATGCCGCCCGCACATAGATAGGTAAAGCCTGTGTTAAAGGTTCTGTCTAAACCACCTCTGTAAGGATCGCTGGCATAACTAAAGCTAAAACTGTTATCAGACACCACCACTCGGGCAAAAACTCTCTCATCCTTCACATTTCCCTGCCCGCACATAACCGCAGGCGTATCAAACTGATAGCCACCAGGACCGACCACCTTCTGATTGGGTGTAGTCAGAGGCTGCATAAGCTTGGTCTTTGTGGGATTACTCTCTCCTTTAGGACCGCTATACTCCCGCCGTGCCCTTTCTCCATACTCTTTACCCGTTCCTCCGCCCGGGTTATTCTCAGGATAACGAAGGTTTAAACCAAAGACAAGACCCGCCAAGCCCAATGTTAAAAAGACCCTTCGCATGGCACTTCCCTTATCAACCTCCCATCTTTATAAACCTTTACCGCACCATTACATCTTATTAAAAGATACCTCCCCTTAGTTTCATCGCAATTGGAAAAGAACGGGTTTCTGTGAAGCTGAACAACATCTCCAGAGACCTCTGCACTGTAGCAGTAAGGCACCTCCACCTTAGCATAGGGCGGAGACATCACAAGGGCAGGGTCCTGAAAGTCTATCACACTCATGGCATCCTCCTAAAAGGCACAGCAATCACGCTTACGATAGACCATCCAAACATTGTTAAGCTGATTGAGAACTGGCACATTTTTACCCCAACCCCATATCAAAAAAGCATGCCTGCCTATAGGGAAACGTTTTGGATAAAGAATTGGCCATAGGGGATAGATGCTGTATTGACTTTTGAACATGATGGGCATGGGATACCTTCCGCAAAGTCCTGCCTTTCCAAAAGAACCCCAAAGGATAAGTTCCCTGTGGAGTTTAAAAAGCATCCTTGCTACCACGCCAGCATTTGCCTGCACATTATCCAAAGGAATACTTTCACTCATAGGATACATAGAACCCCATGCACCCATGCACCAAAACAGCGGGTCTAAAGGAAAGCCCACAGTAGAGGTTATGGCATCTATGGCGCACGCCGCTTGGGCTATGGGATTGGCCACCAAGGTAGCCTCAGGACCTAAAATGCTTGCCAATATATCGCTTTGCCAAAGAGGGTCAAGTTCTGTCATGTATGCTAAATCAAAGGGATTGCCTGCCTCAAGGCAGATAAAGTCTAAGAACAGACCTATGAGTGCCCAAGGCAGGGCTTTGTAGTAATGCACCTGAAAGCTACGCAACTCTCCATCCTTTTGGTCATCACTGTTTGCACCTCCTATGGCTTGGGCGTTAAAGGGGACTTTCCCAACCAAACCTCCGGGGAGGGGAAGGGTGGGCGTGCACCAGGGAATTCTTACAGGTTCCATAATCGCTATGCCCTCCCATATGCCAATCTTTATGCCAACTCTCGGAAAAGGAGTAAAACAAAAGCATATAGGCAAGTCCCCGACACCGCCTATATCCTCAAGACTGAACCAAAAGTTAAACTTAACACCCCCTATGCTTATAGGAAAGGCATTATACGCTGTGCCGATGATGGTGACGATGATTGTTAGGGATGTATCAGGTCCTGCCCTGCAAACTGCTTTGGCTGCAGGGTTTGCGGGCACGCTTTGAACCAAAATCAAAAAAGCCAAAAGGACGCTAACGAGTTTTCTCCAACGCATCCTTTCCATAGACCTCCTTGATTATATACCCTGTCCTGCGATCAAATTTAACCACAGACACGCCATGGGTTATACGGGCAACCTCACGGAGTTTGGGATGCAAAAGATAGACCCTTGCATTGAAGTTCTTCATCAAATCAAACACCGCACCATCAGAGGTTATTAGCATACTGTTTGGATATTTAGAAAGAAGCTTTCTGACTATCTGAATTTGTTTTTTGTCTTTGCCATCAAACACCATAAGCGGGGGGGGTTCCGCAGGCCAATACTGAATGGGGCGAAAGCTATAGCCCTTTGGATAAAGCACGCCCACCACATTCCCCTTGTCATCCACTCTCGGTATATCAAACTCCAAAGTATAGACCCAATCTATCCTCTCAGTTTTGGACTTCTCCGCCAAAGGAAGATGCACCCTCCAGTCTTTCATGATATTGTTTTGGATGTAGTTCTCGTCGTATTTCTTGGAAAGTTCTTTAAACTTCTGCACCGCCCGTTCCTGCCTTGCCATTATTTCCTCCCACACATCAGGTTCTGCTATAGGGTAGGTTCTTCCTCCCTGTGCAAAAGTAGTCGCACACAAAAGACTAATAAGCAACAAGCTTCTCATCCTTGATGTAGCCCTCCATGTAAAGGGTCATAAAGAGGCTGTCCTCAAGCTGGTTTAGGGTCATGTAGCCGCTGCCTATACGGATAAACCGTGGATAGCCCTTTTCGTTAACAACCAAGAAAATATCGGGATAGTTCTGCGTGCCAAGACGCTGAACCAGATTGGGATGGGTCTCCGCATACACAAGCCTGTAATCCCAATTCCACTCCTTTTTAGCAAGTTCCAACACCTGCTGCATACCAGGGCACTCAAAACAGTCCTGCGACATAACCACCACGACCCCCATTTTATCAGAAAAGCTGTCCAAGACTTTCTTCCTCTCCCTCTCCCTGTAAACCAAAAGGGCATCCTTCATAGGCACGGCAGTAGGTTTGTCATAAGCAAGCATAGGGTCCTGTCGCATGTAATACTCACTAAGCTTGGCGTATTTGACAGATTTTTCCCTGATCCAACGAATAAGACGCATGTGTTCCAAAACATTCTCCCTTGTAGGATACATGAGGGCTATATGCCTTGCGGACTGTTCTATCTTCTGAATATCCTCAGGAGAAAGCCTGTCTATAATACTCCAAGGTATCTGAACACGGGTGGGCAAAAACTTGTATTTGGGTGTCCCCTCCTGCTTTGCGATCTCCTTTGGTTTTTCCTCTTTCTTTTCCTCTTTTTTCTCCTCTACACATACTTCCTTCCAAAACCAACCCCTTTGGTTGTCCTCATAGAAGCCCTTATACGGCTTACACACCTGCCCAGAAAAAGCCGCACCAATTAGCAAAAGAAGGGACAGAGTCCACATAAGGGAAATTTTATCACTGTTGCGTGGCTGAGTATAATGTTTTCATGCATGAGTATCCTTTAGCCATATACTTTGCGGCGTTTGTCCTTTTGATTTGGTATTCTGGAGATTTTTCGCTGATGCTTTTTACAGCTTTCGCCTTCCTTTCTGGGCTTTACGCCCATAAACTTTTTTCTCTGTTAGGATTTGAGAGATATAGTTTTGAGGAGTATCCCTATGTGTATGTGGCACCCATGCCCTTTAAGTCTGCGTTTGCGATTGGGGATGCGGTAGTGATAAGCAGGAAGTTGGTGGAGGAAGCAGATGAGGATATTCTCAGGGCTATAATCTATCATGAACTTGGGCATGTGAAGTTTAGGGATTTCACTACGGTGTTTTTGCTTGTTTTTGTCTATTCTGTGATAGCAACCTATAGTAAGTCAAAGGTCGTGCTTTTTGCCTATTTGCTTTTGTTTGTGTGGATCTATTGGCACATGGAAGCCAGGGCAGACCTTTATGCCCTAAGAAAGTCCGCCAACATAGAGAAAGCCCTTGAACAGTTCAACCTCAAATGGCGACTCGCATTCCTAAAAGGAGATACCAACACCCACCAACAAACCATGTGGGTGCTTTTAACCATCCTCTTCTTTGCAGGCTTCTATCTCGGAACACTTCTCATAAAACAATAGGGTTAACTAAGTCCTTTCTTTCTGCATTTGAGTTAGTTAACCCACCTTAGACAGTTAACTAAGTCTCTATCATTTTTAGCCTCTGTTAGTTAACCTACCATCTCGGGTTAACTAAGTGTCTCTAAAAACCCGCAAACATAGTTAACCCACGCCTGCGGGGGGTTTTGTTTTCTTTTTCTTTTCTCTCTTAGAAGGAACCAAAACAAAAAAAAAGAAAAACTCCCCGGCAATTTTTTCGTAAGAAAAAATTGCATGAATTAACGAAGTTAATTCATGATCTCTAAAAGAATATATATTCTATAAATATAAGCAAAAATCGTGCCAAGTGTGGAAAAGCTTTGACCCGCAAGGTTTTGATGGTGTTCCGAGGGTAGGGGGTCGTTAATAAAAAGGTTTAGACCTGTTAATAAAAAGGTTTAGACCATTAATAAAAAGGTTTAGACATCCGGACAAAAAGGTTTAGTGGTTGTGAAGACATCCACCAGCCTACCCTCTCAAATACTTGAAAGACAAGGGTTTAAGAAGGGTGATTTTCAAAGTCTTTCAAAATGTAAGGTAAGACAAATGCCACCGTGCCGAAAAGTGTTCTACTGAGTAGAAAAATGAGTAATGAGAATAATTCTCATTTAGCCAGTGAGTTCTACAGTGGCGTGAGGGTTTGAAACCTCTCAATGACCGTCTTCTTTATCCTTTCTCCTCTTCTTCCTCTTACTTTCTCTGAAGGCCTGCCTAAGCTTCTCAATGAACTCTTGAACTTCTTTGTCCAACTGCCTCTGCAACTCTATAGCCCTTATCCTCAGGACTTCCATAGGATAGCGTTCAAGCACGATAACATCTTCTTCAAATCTGTAGCCCTTGAGGAAGCCTACCTCTACCAACTCATTCAAAGCCATCTGGAGGTATTTTTTAGCTTGGGTTATGTTAATTCTGGATATCCTTGCCCTTTCACGGGCAGTCTCAATCTTTACCCTGTTTATGGTGGAGTTTGCGGACAAAAAGGCGTGCAGATTTATAGCACTGGGTTTCCTGAGAAAGAAGGCAAAGGGATAGTAGAACCACAGGGATGCATAGTCTTCAAGAAACTTCATAAAATCAGCAGTCAAAACCACAGAGGTTCTCCCCTCCTTTTCTATCTCAAACCCACCAGAGACCACAAAAACTACCCACCCTCTTTGATAGCGTATTTCGTATCTACACTCTGTCAGAGATTTCAATGTCTCCTTCAGGTCCTTCCAATCTGCAGTCTTCATAAACCCAAGAAGCTTATATGTCTCTATAGACACCCTCAATCCCATCGTCGGGTCTCTCTTCTCCTCTTTCCCATACCGCAAAAGTCCAAGTAAAACCCTCCACGCAGAGATAGTTAGCGGGTTCTCTATCTTGACTTGGGCATGCTCTGTGTTTAGCCAGATTTCTTTTTCATGCAAAGATACAGGCGGGAACCTCAAAACATCCGCAGGCAGTTCTACCGCATACTTTTCTTCAAACTTTCCCTTCATACAAACAGCATATCACATCAAAAATCCAAATCAAAATCTTCTGAGTCCTCTTCCTCGGTCTCAGGTTTGTAAGATCCCACAACATTAGCATCAGCATAGGGAAGCGGTTTAAAGACGGTTGTCTCCTTATCAAAGGCAAGCTTTATTAGTCCAGTGGGACCTTGTCTCTGCTTTGCCACGATAATTTCTGCCAATCCTTCCTCCTCTGGTGGTGGGTTCTTTTTATAGACCTCAGGTCTGTGGATGAAGATAATTAGGTCTGCATCCTGTTCAATCTGTCCGCTTTCCCGCAGGTCCGCCATCTGCGGCCGTTTATCGCTTCTTTGTTCCACTTGACGGGAAAGCTGTGCAATGGCTACCACAGGAACCTCAAGTTCCTTTGCAAGGGCTTTTAGGCTTCTTGATATTTCCGCCACCTCCTCTTGACGGGATAGCCCTCTGTAGGGAGTTCTAAGTAGCTGAAGGTAATCCACAAAGATTATTCCCACGCCCTTCTCTTGCTTTAGCTTCCTGCTTTTTATCCTCAGTTCAGTGGTGGATAGCCCTGGACTGTCTTCTATGTAAATATCCCTTGAGGAAATCTCCAAGCCCGCCCTTACAAGCCTTTCCCAGTCCTTTTCCTGAATAAATCCCTGCCTTATATTCTGAAGAGGAACACCCGATTGCATAGCAAACATCCTCATTACAAGCTGTTGCCTACTCATCTCCAAAGAAAATACCGCCACAGGAACCTTCTCCTCAAAAACGAGATGCAAAACCATAGACAGCATAAAACTACTTTTACCCATCCCAGGTCTTGCAGCTACCACCACAAGGTCTGAGGGATGAAAACCTGTAGTTAGCTTGTCAAGGTCTAAAAATCCCGTTGGGAACCCAGTTATTAGCCTCTCCGCATTCTTCCTCTTCTCTATAAACTCCAAAACCTCACTTGCTACCTCTTTTACATGGTAATACACACTGGGTTGATGCTTCTGAGATATTTCATAAAGCTTTTGTGCTGTCTTCTCCACTAAAAGGTTAAAGTCTGGAGTTTCTCTGCTACTCCTCAAAACCTCAAGAGACAAATCCATTAGCTTCCTTATCCCCGCCTTCTCTTTCACACTCCTTATTGCTTCCAAAAGCAGTGGTCCCTCCGCCGCCTCTTGGGCTAAGGTATAGACCAATCCCATGCTAATCTTGTCCAACAGCTGCATCCTCTCCAAGTAGTTCTTTAGCACAATATCATCCCAGTCCTTCCCTTTATCCTCCCACACCTTGTAAAGCACAGAAAACAGTAGCCTGTGGATCTCAAGGTAAAAGTCCTCCTCCCGAAGGTGTTCAAGCACAGTAGGTATGCTTTCAGGGTCCTTTATCATAGCACCCAACACGGCCCTCTCCGCCAACTCATCAAAAGGATACTCAAAGTCCACCATGAGGTTTATTTTAGTTTTCAGGGTTAACTAACTTTTTGACAAAAACGGAAGACTTAGTTAACCCTCTTTAGCGAAAAGTGTTCTACTGAGTAGAAAAATGAATTAACTAAGTCGTTGCCAACAAACCAAGACATAGTTAACCCTGCACCTTGTTATAATTAATCCCATGAGGAAGTGGTTAGCTATTGGGAGTTTAGTGGGTAGTTTTGCCTTTGCTGGTGTGTGTGATGAGGTGGATTTAAGCAAGCATCTTCCTTTTTTGCCCGAGACTGTGAAGGTGGTGGAGAAGCGTGAGGTGTATTCGCTATGTGAGATGGTGTTGAGGGATAGAGGTGGGTATTTTACCGTTTATGGGGCGAAGGATTATGTGATAGTAGGGAACATGATTTCAATGGGCATGAGTGTATCAAATGAGAGGGTGATGGAGGTTCAGGCTAAGGCAATCAAGGAGAAGCTATCTGACCTTCGGGCTTTAGCGGCGACGGTGTATGGCAGAGGGCAGAAGGAGGTATTTTTTGTGTCTGACCCAGATTGTCCCTATTGCAATGGGATAAAGGGGAAGGTAAAAGAACTTGCTGATAAGAATGGATACAAGGTTTATTTGCTATGGTTTCCTCTTCCTATGCATCCCAAAGCAAGGGAGAAGGCCATAAGCTTTGTTTGTGAGAAAAGAACTTATGAGGATTATTTAGCTGATGCTTATGGGAAGAGTGTCTGTTCTGAGGGAACATCTAAGGTTGAGGAGGCTTTAGAGGTTTTAAGTGGTTTAGTGAATGCCACGCCTACATTTATCTTTTCTGATGGGAGGATGGTGGTGGGAGGAAATCCGAGGCTATTGGAGGAGGAGATGAAGTGATTGATTACTGGTATGTGATTGTGGAGAAGGAAAGACAGCCTGCGGTAGTTTATGTATATGAGAATATCAAGCACGTGCTAAAGGAGGGGAGGCTAATTTCTCTTACACCTGTAGAGGAGGAGGTGGTAGAAAGGAGGGGGGAAGTGGTAGAAAAGACAGAGGGAAAGCCAGTAAAGGAGGAGGAGAAAAAATCTGCACCGCTTTATGTGTATTTTGACTTTGACGGGCATAAGCTTAGGCAGGACCAAGAGGAGAAGATTGGGAGGGCTTTTGAAGATGGGACGCTTGGCAAAATGGGCTGGTATTTGGTAGTTGGGCATGCGGACTGGATAGGGTCTAAGCGGTATAACCTTAATCTATCACGCAAGCGGGCGGAGGAAGTTGGGAATTATTTGAAGTCTTTGGGTATAGAGAATGTGGAGTTATCTTGGAAGGGGGAAGAGGAGTGTGATTTGTATAAGGGTCGTAGGGTAAGCAGGGGGTTGATAAAGGAGTTAGAACCTTGCAGGAAGGTGGAGATATGGCCAAAGGAGTGATAGGGGTTTTGTTGGGTGCGTCGATTGGTTTTGCGGGAGATCTGTTGTTTTTTTATGACGATAGCTGCAGCTATTGCAAGCTTCAGGCGGAGGAACTTGTAAGGAACAGGGACTGTGTTTCACAGCATAGGGTCTATCCTATTGATATAAACAGGGACAGGGCTATGTCTGTGAGGTGGGGAGTGAGTTTTGTGCCTACGATGTTTTTGGTGGAGAATGGGAGGTATAGCAAGGTGGAGGGGGTGCTTTTAGGTAGGGATTTGAGAAGGTTTTTGGGATGTGGGCAGTGATATTGCTAATGGCATCTTTGTCGTGGGCGGTATCTTGGGAGGAGTTGCAGAAAAAGTATGAGGAGTTTCTTGGGAAGTTTAGGGATTATAAGCCACCAGGTCTGTCTGAGGATAAGAAGAAGAAGCTGGAGGAGGACACAAAAAGGCTTCAGGAGAATGCAAAGAATTCTAAGGGCATGTTTGAGGTTCAGGAAGGGCAGGTAAAGTTTAAGGGAGGGAATGAGGGCTTTGCTAATGTAGGGCTTAGTAGTGGGACTGCCTTTTATTTGCTGATGTCTTCGTCTGTGCCAAAGGGTGTGTGGAGGAATTATGCGGATTTTGTGGAGAATGCAAAGCTTGAGGACAAGGTAGTTTTTGTTTTGCGTGGGTGTGTGGGAGGATGCACATACATTAAGCCTACATTGGAGTTTTTGCAGGATATTTTGAAGGATGGAGAGAGGGAAAGGAATATAGGGCTTTGGATAGACCCGTTTATTTTTAGGCGGTTTGGAGTGAAGGAGGTGCCCTGTTTGGTGATGGTTAAGGGGGATCAGCTGGTGGATGTGGAACTTTCTCCTGGGCGGTTGGACAATTTGAAAACCCGAGGCAAAGAGTGGGTATCCTGTGGAGATTGGTCTTTGGGTTGGCATTTTAAGGAATTGTGTGAGAAAAGCAAGGAGGAGGATGTATGCGCCTTAGCGAAAAAGTATTCGCCCTATTGAGTTTGTGTGTGATAGAGATTTATTCTTCTTCTCATTGCACGGAGTGTCAGAAGGCGTTAAATGAACTTCCTTTTATGGGGGTGGAGGTGAGGAGTGTTTCTAAGGAGGTAGCAAAAGAGAGGTTTTCCATTGGAACGCCCACTTTGTGGCTTTTGGTAGATGGGCAGGTGAAGAGAACTTACTTTGGTTGGCAAAGGCCTTTGATTGAAAGAGACATCAAGTCCTATTGTGGAAAGCTAAAATAATCCTATGTCCAAGCAAACGAGGTATTCTAAAGACCATCCAGTAGTAGCTTTTTTTGCCGTGCTTTTCTTCTTTGTGTTTTTGGATTTTTACATGTCTGCCCTTCCCAGTGCGAACAAGCTAAGTCAGTATATTGCGGTTATTAAGACTTTAAATACCTTTCTACCAGAGGGGCAGAGGTATTATGTTTTGGCGATGGAATATCTTGAGAATACCATCAGCACAGCCCAAGCTTTGGGAGTGAAAGACCCGTTGGCTTTTGTTGTGAAGGGTGGAAGTTTTAAGGTTTTGGTTTTATCGTGGGCGAGCAAGTATGTTCTTACCTTTGGTGCGGTTTATGGATTTCTTTACAAGGTGGGATTTTTCTGGGCTTTGGTGCCGTTTATTTTAGGAGTGCTATTTATTGTTAAGAACTCTTCAAGGTTTTTGCCCTATCTTATGTGGTTGAAGGCTTTTTGGCTTGCGCCGATAAAGGACTTGCAGGTAATAAGGCTAATTCTTTTACATCTTGCTAATCCCGTTCCAGCCTCCATTACCCATCACAATCCCAGAGAGGGAGGGCTTTTAGACCACTCTTTGAGGGTAGCAAGGATAGCCCTTCAGCTTGGTTCTCCTTTAGATAAGAAGGTTTTGGTTTTGGCGGCGCTTTTGCATGATGTTGGGAAGATAAGACTATACAGGAAGGAGAAGGTTCAGGGGGTGTCAGCCCCTTCCCCCATTGTGGTAAAACCTGAGGAGAAGAAGTCTGTGGAGAGGTGGGTATCTCTGGAGGTAAATCAGAAGGTAGTGAACATGGTGACCATTAGAGAGATTACCAAGCGGTTGGAGATCAATCTTCCTCAGGAGGTTTGGCCTGTTATTGCGGAGGCGGATAGGAAGGCAGTTAAGGAGGAACTAAAGCATGGGTTTTACAATGTGGGAAAGTATATAAAGGATGTGTTGGCGGAACTTGAGTATATGAGACCCAAAAAGGATGGTTGGAGGGTGGGTGGGTTTGTGTTTGTTTTAGCCCATGCTTTTAACAGGAAGCTTGCCTTGAAGCTTCTTAGGGATGATCCGACTTTGCCTTTGGATCCAGAACCGACGGCGGTGGGAGTTCATATAGTTGCGTATAGTCTGGTAGCGGACAGGTCTGTCCCTCTGGTTTGGGAGTATAAGGGAAAGAAGGCGGATAGTTTAGGGCTTTTTGATGTGAAGGTGAAGGGGACGCTTTTTAAGGCGGTTTATTGTTTTGGCTTAACTAAAATAAATCTTGATGTCCCGCAGATGTTTAAGGAGGAAGATTTGGAGGTGATTGAGCGTGGAGATCAACCTGAAGGAGAAGAAGCTGTTAATTCAGAAGACGCCCAAGGGGTTGGAGTTTCAGCTACTCCCCCATCGGATGAAGGTATTGGTGAGGGGGGAAAATCTTTTCAAGGTGAGGGCGGCGCTTGACATGCAGTTTTATGGAACCCTCAAGCACAATGTTAGCGTGCAGGGGGACAATGGCGGGTATTTGGTATTTTTCAAGGGTAAAGACCGTTGGGGGCTTAGGCTTTCTGACGGGAAAAAGAGGGAAGCGGTGTATCTTTCCCGTCAAGATATTTTGGAAATCAAATACTACATAGAAGGAGGTTGACATGCAGAAAGCAGTGTCTATGCCAGAGAAGTTTTCAGCCAAGCCTTTAGTCCTAAGGCACGGCAAGATCGCTTTAGAGTTTGAACAGTATCCCCAAGAGACCCAGCAGTTTTATTTGCTGCCAGTATCTGCCCCGAGGTATTGGAGGCAGAGGATAACCATTGCCACCACGACGCCCTTTTACCTGCCAGAGGACATGGAGACCTCTGAGGATGGACAGAAGGCAAAGCCAAAGGCTAAAGTCCTTCCCTACAATGGCGGCTTGTGGGTGCATCCAGCGGTCATGTGGGAACTTTGTAGGTATTTATCTTTGCTGGTGGATGGAGAGATAAACGAGTTTTCTCTTATGTGGTATGATGATGCGAGCAGGGAACCCAAATTTTTCTGGAGGGTTCCTGAAACGCAAGACAAGGCGCTACTTTATTTGGTAGCGGAGGGTAAAACAAGGGGCAAGGAAATAAAGCGTGGCAGGATAGGTTTTAACATGCAGGAACTTTATTCTTTTCTGAGATACATAAAGACCTATTCCCAGATGGAGGTGCATTTCGTGGATGAGGGTAAAGTTGCGAGGTTCTACCGCTGGACGGAAGACCACATAGTGTATGATGTGGAGACATCGATGGGGGTGATAACTGTGCAGGCGAGGGAGAAGCTTCTTGAGATGTTGTCAAGTTATTTACAGGGCAGGACAGATATAAGGCCTTTTTCCATACATGAGAGGATGCTGTTTAAGGTAGATCAAGAGACGGACAAATTTTTGATAATTCCCATTATGAGGCCTCCTATAGCCCTTTCCCATCAGGATGTGGCGGACCTGTATCTGTTTTTGAGGTGAGTCATGGCTGGCTACATGATATATCTCGTTATAGCCATCTTTTTACTTGCTTGGATAATTACGCTAATTCTTTGGATATGGGGGAGATAGATGCAGAGGGTGATATTCTTACACACTGAAGACTTTACAGGGCTTGGGCTGCTGGACAGGGAGGGGATTTTGGTTATTCCTCTCTCTGTTGTTATTCCTTTGGTCAAGCTTGGTGTTCGTGTTCCGTTGGGAACAGTCCAAGAGGGTGAGGTGAGAGGGAAGGAACTCTTTGGAGAGTTGGTGGGAGATGAGTTGGCTTTGTTGGTGGATGGCAAGAGGGTGAAGGTCTACAAGCTTTCTGAGGATAGTCTCAAGAGGCTTTCTGTCTTTGCGGACATGCTTGATGATCAGAGGTTTCTCAATCTCCTGAGTTAATTGACACCACAAACATTCTCGTGGTTTCCCCCTCTTTGAGGATGGGTTTTACAATGCTTACAGCTACTGGGTTTTTGAGGTAGGGTAAAAAGCTTGCCTCTGAGAGTTCAAGGTTTAGCCTTGCGGTAATCAGGTATTCTTCTACCACAAACCTGTCTCCCGTGTATCTTCTGTAGAGAACCAAATCCAGTTCCTGAAAGCTTCCCGCTGGCTTATTCACCATCTCCACATCATACCCATCTGGAATTTCTTCCAAGTATGCGGACTTGATAAGTCTCCCTATTGTTTCTTCAAGCGGAGAGGTTTTCTCAAAAGCCTTTGCTTTGGCGGTGCCCTGTTTGAAAGGAAGCTTCAGGTAAATCGTGGCCGCTGGTATGCTTTTGGGATAAAGAAGTAATTGGAAGACCTCTCCCCCACACTCTACATAAAGTTCTCTGGGATAATCCAATATCACCTTTTTGCCATTGTCCTCCTCCTTCGGAACAAGCTTAACAAAAACATTCCGACCTTCTATCTTCACCTGCATTTCCTTCTCCTGAGAATACACCACAGTGGGAACATCCCCCTTCTCACACACTATACGGCTCACATCCCCCATAGAAACGTAAACCACATTCCACCCGTGGGAAAACTCTACCACCTGCAAGCCTTTAGGAGGAACTTCTTCCGCAAAAACCACCGATGCCAATAAAATCAAACTTAACCTCTTCATAGAAATTATTTTACCTAAAAAAGGTTAACTAAGGTTTTTCTTTTTCAGCAACACTTAGTTAACTCGCTGAGACTGTTCTAAAAATCCCTTATCGGGACCGTCCCTCCAGCCTCTAAAGGGACTAACCTACTCCTCACCCTATCCCACACCCCTTCCACCAACACCGGCTTCAGAGGGGACAAATCCCTTGGTAGAATTCGTCCAAGGATAGGGAAGAGGATGGCTACCCTCAGAACTTGCCAAACTACAGAAGAGACTTTACTGCCTCTTCCCTGCTCGGGATTCCTTCCATTGGCTCCCTCACAGGAACTTGACTCGCTCTGAAGGCTTTGTATGAGATTAGTCAGTAGCTTCCTTGCTTTCTCTACTATTTTCGCTTCACTTTCTAAGGCAGTCCTTTTGTATTGGTTTGTCTCCTTCTCTAAAAGTTCTCTAAGTTCCTTTTCCCTCTCCTCATACCTTTTCAGTGCAAACTCCAGATATGTTCTGTCCTTCAAAAGCTTCTCGTAATTCTCAGGCATGTCCTCTTTAAATCCTAAAGCCCTCCTCCCTATTACATAAGCACCAGCGATGTCCTTATCTATGCTTAACTGTGGTGCATACTTTAGCATGCCAATAACTGAGGTATAGGCAGGATTGACCTCTATCACTTCCACTCCCTTTAACATTGCTACCCTCTTTAGCTTTTGCAAAAACTTTTTGGCGTTCCACTGATGAAGTCTTTTTCTCAGTTTAGCTTTCCCATCTCCACGCATTCCTTTTTTGAGTTTTTTAAGATTCTCCACTGCTATAGCTTTACCTTTCTCAATAGCTAAATCCAGTAGCTGATGGGCTAATATCCACTCCTGGTGGTCTTTGCTGTTTTGTGAAAGTCCTAAAAGGTGGTGTAAGTTGATGGTTTGATAGCTTACCAATTCTCCAGTTTTTGAAACTTCCGCTATGGCTAAGTGTATGGGCGATGCGTTGGTGTCTATGGCTATTACTCCGTTCTCTTTTGTGTGTTTCACTTTAGGCGTTGGGATTTCAAAGGATACACTTCCATAAACTTCTCCATCTCTTAGCTTTAACTCCACTGTATAAGGGAAATAGCTTTGGGTCTGCCAGCTTTCCAAAAGCATAGCCATAAAAGTTATCCACTTATCTTTGTTGTTGCTGGGTTCTCTTAACACTTTGGCATAGATAAAATCTCTGTTTCCTGTTGTAATCCTAAGGCAAAGCTGTCCGTTTAGGTCTTCAAATCTCGTTAGCCTGTTTCCTTTCTCTGCTTTTGACCCAATGCTTACAAGTGTTCCCTGCCTTTGTTCTTTCCATTGCTTTTTAAGTCCTTCCCTTGCTTTACCTGTAAGGTGATTTTTGCAAAGTTTTTCAAAAAGTCTTTTGCCTCCAAACACTACTGGTTTATCTGTGGGATATTGCTTAGCTTTGTATATGGCTGAATCAATATATTTTGTTGGTAATTCAGGGAATAGCTGTCTTAGTCCGTGATATATTTGGGCGTGTGGGTTTCTTGTTTTCTCTTTTTCCAACTCCTTTAGCATATTGTATGCTACACGAATGGCAGAGGATTGCTTACGCATAAGCTCTATGAGTTTTTCTTTGTCTTCCTTTTTTAGTTCAAGCTTAAACTGTAAGCTAACAAACATCAGGGTTAGATTTTAGCCTTAAAACTCTTCTGTGTCAATGGGTTTGTATTTTTAGAACAGCCTCGTTAACTCGCTTGACATGAGTAAGCCCTTTGAATAAAATAAGCACCCTAAACTTTTTAGGAGGTGAAGCTATGCTGAGACCGTTAGTTTCTCCGACTGCTGTAGTATTAGCTTTAGCGGTGCTTTTGGTTGGGCTATTTGTCCTAAGCCCTGATTTGGCTTTTGCTGGATCGGGTGGTACGGAGTTATCGAGTTGGTATACTGAGATTTCCAACGCTTTAAGGGGTATTTGGGGTAAGTTGATAGCTATGGCTTTCATAGGCTCCAGTCTTATGTTTTTCAGGGAGGGCGCTATTATCCCTGGCATTTTTCTGATATTTGTTGGGCTTGGTGTGGGCATGATCCCCGACATAGTGGACGCAAGGTTTTCGCTAACTTTCTAACGTGGCATTTTTAGAGTAAAGCCATGCAGAGGTATTATGTTCCCAAGTATATAAACGCCCTTCCGCAGATATTGTGGTGGGAACTTGATGAGTTTTTAATCTTTTTGGGTGGGGTGATAGTGGGGATATGGACTAATCATGCTTTTTTGGGTGCTTTAGCGGGTGTGGTTTTATCCAGACAATACATGAAGCTGAAGTATAACAAACAGCCCGGGTTTTTATTTGCTTGGCTTTACTCTAAGGGGCTGTGGGGCAAGAGGGGGCTTTTGCCTGAGTATTGGGTGAAGGAGTTAATGGAATGAGGGCGGTGGGTTTATTTCTTTCTGTTTTTGCTTTGGTATGTTTGATTGTCCAGCAAAGTTTTGGTCGTAATTTTTTGGATAGTGCGATAATAGAGTATGACAAGCCTGTTAGCATAAAAGGTAAGGAGATGACCACTTTTAGTGGGGGTGGGATAAGGATAAGGTGGGTGGATCAGAATTATGCGTTGTTTAATGCGGTGCCGCCGTCGTTGAAGATGGGGTGTGGTGGGATTGATGTTAATCTTGGGTCTTTAGGGCTTTTGAATTTTGACCAGTTTGGCAAGCTTTTTGAGGCATTGATGGGACCTGCGGGGGTGATGTTTGCGGCGCAGCTGGCTTTAAGTGCCTTATGTCCTCAGTGTGCACAGGTTCTCCAGCAGCTTATGAACTTGGCTAATCAATTGAACCAGATGCAGATAAGCAAGTGTGGTGCGGTTCAGATGGCAGGCGTGTTTGGTCAAAGAGTGGGAGAGTGGGTTCATAACAACATCCTTGGAGGGGGTACAGATTCTTGGGTAGCAAAGTTTGATAGTGCGGTAGCGTCTGTGAACAATTATCTTGGAGTCCTTAATCAACAAATATCCAGGCTTTGTCCAAACGGGAAGTGTGGGGCGGCGCTTATGTTAAGGGGAGGGTGTATTGTGGATGCGGCGGTAGGAGAAACTTCAGTGGCGAACTTTTTGGGTTTGGACAATCGTTCTTTAGCTGCTGTGGTGCGTGGCTATTTGGGGGATGTGTGTTTCCCTGGGCAGAGTTCTATAAGGGATGCCTTCTCGGGCGTGCCGCAGGAACCCGCATCTTATGCAGGAATAGGAGACCCGCAAAAGTTTATTCAGACCCTTGCAGGGATAACGGGGACCAGTGATAATGGACGGATTACAAACATTAATTGTGAAGATGGGTATACCTACGGGGAATTTCCTTTTGTCTCTATAGGCTATCAAGGGAATATAGAGTTTAAACACTATAGTGTCCGTATAAACACCACTATTTGTGCGGAGGCACGTAGGCTGTCGGATCGGGTTTTTAATGCTGTTCAAAGCAGGTATCCTTTGAGTGTGGAGGACAAGGCGTTGCTTTCGGCAATGCCAGTGGGTGTTTTTAAGCTAATCAACTACGGGTCCGTGTATACTGGCTTTTTGGATGGCATAAAGGAAGACCTTGCTTACTATATAGCAGAGGAGGCCGCTATTGGGCTACTTCAGAAACTCAATCAAAAAGTAGCAGAATGGGTTGCCGTTTATCAAGCGGGCTCAACACAGAACGATAACGGTCAGCCTACACCCGCTTGGGAGGCGGCTCAAGATCTTTTGAAAAACGTAAGCGAAGCCCAGAAGGAGTTAGCAAAGTATCGTAGGTATACGATGGAACAGTTAAGGCAGAAGGTTCAAAGCTATCAGGTGGCCAATCAGATATACAATGATATGTTGGCGCAGATGGCGAAGTCTCCCATATATGGGAACATGGTATTTTCAAGGCTTATAGGTTTAGGTCCTGTGGGGAATAGGTGATGGCGTTTACTGTTTATTCGTGGGGTTATGGAGATAGCATGGTAAATGTCCTACAGGGCGTTGCCATGTTGTTTGGGAACGATGGGAGTTTTTATGGTATTGCTAAGGTGGCGGCGCTGTTTGGATTTATTGCAACCCTTCTTGCGTATTTTTCCGCCCGTGCTGCGGCGGACCCGCTGAGGATTGTAAAGTTTTATGTAGTGTTTATTGGGGTGGTCTCGGTATTTTTTGGCATGACTGCCAACGTGCAGGTTCACGACAAGGCATTGAACCGGACTTATGCTGTTCAGCGTGTTCCCTATCCTGTGGCGTATGTTCTTTCTTTTATGACTCAGGTAGAGGATGCTATAGCAAGGCAGGTGGATAGTGCTTTTGGGATAGGGGTGGACCGTTGTGGGTCTCAGAATATGGGTATATTTGCCTGTAGCCAGATTATGGCGCAGGCATCGGACATGAGGGTAGTAGACCCGTATCTTTACCTCAATCTTACCAATTTTTTTCAGGACTGTGTGTATACGAACATTTTGGATGGAAGCTTAGATGCCCATCAGCTTGAGACTTCAAACTATCTGTATGGTTTGATTTTTAGCAATTTACATCCAGCAAGGTTTACTGTTCTTTACGGGCAGGGTCAATGCACTTATCCTTGCAGTGCTCCTTGTGGTGGTGGGTGTTCTATGAGTTGTGTGGATGCGGGGGCTTATTTGAGGAGTGCCCTTTCCCAGTGGGTGAACACTCAAGGGCTTAATGCCCTTTCTGCGGCGGTAGGGCAAACAGTTTTAGCGGACCTTTTGAATACAGTTCCATCCAATGTTATGCGGGTAAGTCAGACGGGAACTGGGTTTTTAATGCAGTCGGTTCTAATGAACCAATTTAAGGAGACTTACAGTTCTTGGGCGGCGTCTCAGGGTGTGGGGCTAACAGAACAGGGGCTATTCACAAAAGGGCAAATTGAGAAGGCAACTGCAAACAGGTATTTACCCTTGATAAACGGAATATTGCATGTTTTGTTTGCATCTCTTACTCCTGTGCTTGTGATTTTTATGCTTACACCTTTAATGCAAGGGGCGGTAATGCTTGCTTTTACTTTTGGCTTGTGGATGATAGTCTGGAGGTTTGCGGAGGCGGTGGTGAATGGCTTTTTCTACTCTAAGCTTTTAGGGAACTTTTACAACTTTGCCCAGCAGAATGGATGGGATTATAATGTGTTGAATGCACCCGTAATATCCGCATTACTTGTAGACCATATATCACTTGGAGGTTCTCTGTATTGGCTTGTGCCTACTGTGAGTTTTATGATAGCAAGCTTGGGAGGGTATGCCTTTCATAGCTTTGCCACAGGGCTTGGAGGGGTTGTTCAGGGCACAGCCCAAGCATCGGCGGGTGATGTAGCAAGAGGAAGCTTCAATGCAGGGCAGGTAAATTACAGGAATGTGTCAGCGGGAAATACAAGTTTGGGGAGTTTTAGTGGGTGGACAACGGGTTTCTTTACAACCACTGGGCTTCAGGAGAATGTGGGGAATATTACAAAAAAGGGGAGCTACATGCAGGTGTCTGGGAGTAAGGTGGGAGATGTGGGTGGAGTGGCCTTGCAATCACGTTTAAATGGGGACAGTGCTGGGTATATGGCTTATCAGTTTACAAGTCTTGCTTTAGGTAGGGATGCACAAATGGTTAACTTTGAGGCAGACACGAGGGGAGGAGTATTGGGTTTTACTGCTATAGGAAAAGATGGAACAAGCATTTCATACAGACCAGGTGAGGGAGGAACTGGTGTTCTGTCTATAACCAGAAACGGGAAAACCATTACAACTAAGGTAAATAGCGATGGTTCAATAGAGGGAATTACTACGGGTAAACTATCTGATGGTATAGTTGCGATGTTTGGGCAGTCTTTGTCTCAGTCGTGGGCTCAGGAGTTGGCGAATGTTAAAAAAGATTCTGACACGCTGTCTAAACTTATTAGTCAGGCTGATGGAATAAGAAAGTCAAAAGATCTGGAGAAATTCTATCAAAATGTAAAGGAAGCATTGAGCCAAACAAGAACTGAGCACGCAAGGGAAGTTTTAAGCAGGATAGCTGAGACGATTGAAGAAGCACTTAGGAAAGAACGAGGAGTGAGAAAGGACTCAAAAACGGGACAGAGAGACGAGTTTACTCATCAGGAGGGAGTGAGAGCAGAACGGGGAATTGGGGTTGATGGAAATTATAGTGGGGCTTACGATGTGCCCGGTAAAGGAGGAAAGGGAGGTAAACCCACGCTCACGAGAGGGGTATCTGGACGTAGCCCTGTGCAAGGCGGCATATCTAGGGGAAGTAGTTATGCTGATAGTCAGACCTCATATAATAGTGAAGAAGTCTCCAGGTACACGGACATTAACAGGTCTAAAACCGATAAAAAATCCCAAGAAAAGGCTTCATCTGACGCCCAACGTAAAAGCGAACTTGATGCATTAGGGAGAAACATTAGGGATGGGATTTCCTATGCTTTGAGAACTGGAAGTTTTGAGGAGGTTGGGCAAACTATATCTAAGGCACTACAGTATACTCAGGAAAACCTTGAAAGCTATAAAAAATCCCTTCAGGCTAACGACTCTGCTGAATTCAGATCAGCCCTACTACCTAAGGTGTTTAACCAGCTAAAGCAAGAGGAGGCACAAAAACTACAAAATAGTGGATTGTCTAAAGAGGAGATAGAGGCTAAGGCAGCCATGAATGCACTGGCAAGGCTTGATGATATGATTGAGAAAACCCCGAAAGATGTGTTCAAATATTTAAACAGTGTTAGCGGATTGCCAGATGCAGAGGGATTAAAGGAGAAGGTAGAGGGAAAGACACCTCAAGCAGGAACAGTAGGGAACCCTCCTCCTGAACTAAAACAGCGAATAGAAAATGCAGAAGAAAAGCTTAAAGGTGAATACTCTTTAAATGCTTTTGCAGTGAACAAAAGGCAAGCGGACGCTTTGGCTAAAAAACTTACACAGCTAACAGGAAGACAAGCTGAGGTAATAAAGACGGGCAAAGGATATATGGTAAGCGTAGGCGGTTTCCAATCTGAAGACATAGCTAAAGGATTAGCCCAAGGTTTAGGACTGAAGAGTTATCGGGTTGATCCTGCACCTGCTAAAAAGTAAATTACTTTTCAAGTTCTTCCTCTTCTTTCTTACGCCTCTCGTATTCTTTCTTGCCTTCCAGTAGGAAGTAAACCTGTATCATAGCATCTACAATCGCCAATAACCATATAATGCCCAGCGAAAATAGTATAAACTTAGGCATCCTTGTAAAATCTTTGAAAGAGAGGTAGGCCCAAAAAAGAATTATTCCACTAAAGATCAACCCAAAAAAGATACGAGAAAACGGAGCAGCAATTAACTCTCCCCACCACTCCATCTTCGCTATCTTCTCCGTCCTCCCATGCATTATCTCCTGCTTAGCTAAGCTATCTTGTCCCTTTAGCCTGTGTTCTATCCTCTTGAGAATTTTTTCTACACTACCCTCTCCCTTAGCCACACGCCTCAATAGTTCCTCCCTCAGCTTCTCATCCTTGACCTCTTCCATAATCCTCCTTATCAGTTCCCTGTCGTTCATGGCTAATACCTCCTACAGTATTTATTTTAGTTAATATTAAGTATCTGGTATAGCAGTCTCCATAGGGTTAACTAAGTCTTGGAAAAAAGTAAAAGAGTTAGTTAACCCTCTATGCTTGGATAACTAAGCGTTCTGCAAAGGTCGGTTAACTCCCTCTACAGGGTTAACTAAGTTTGTGCTTTTTGAGTAAGGGTTAGTTAACCGCCCTGAAGCCTTGAGTTTGTGGTGCTATAGTAGGGAGGGTCCAGGAAAATAAACACGCCCTCTCCCTGGGTATCGCAAAATGCCTTTTATCATTCAATCTTCAAAAGTAGTTCTGGGTTTAGCACAAACTCA
>Ga0308397_1000244_pt1 | contig 41880 bp, 40 predicted proteins | sample Hotspr20SampleT8_FD_202356 | JGI IMG/M metagenome (GOLD analysis project Ga0308397, IMG submission 202356) | Hot spring phototrophic mat microbial communities from Mushroom Spring, Yellowstone National Park, Wyoming, United States - 20051001_T8 ...
ATTCTTACTAACCTCCACAGATGTAGGTCCTAATAATCTTGGATAGTTATAAGGTATATGATTTAACCATAAGCAACTTTTCATGCAAACTCCTTTTATCCTCACACAAAAATATATGCTTTGCCCGCTTTTGTAATTCCACCTGGGGAAGCAAGATACGCACCTACAATTGCTACGTTTCCTGAAATTGAAACAGAGTAGCCGAACCAGTCACTTGCTGCTTTGTCAGAGGCTATCAGAATGGCTTCCTGTATCCATGAGGTTCCATTGTATCTAAAAATGTAAGCTTTGCCCGCTTTTGTAATTCCACCTGGGGAAGCATAATACGCACCTACAATTGTTACATTTCCTGAAATTGAGACAGAGAAGCCGAAATGGTCAGTTGCTGCTTTGTCAGAAGCAGTCAGAATGGCTTCCTGTATCCACGAGGTTCCATTGTATCTAAAAATGTACGCTTTGCCCGCATTTGTAATTCCACCTGGGTCAGCAAGATTCGCACCTACAATTGCTATGTTTCCTGAAATTGAGACAGAGTTGCCAAACCAGTCACTTGCTGCTTTGTCAGAGGCTATCAAAATAGCTTCCTGTATCCATGAGGTTCCATTGTATCTAAAAATGTACGCTTTGCCTGCATCTTCAGTTCCACTTGGGTCAGCCTTATATGCACCTACAATTGCTACGTTTCCTGAAATTGAGACAGAGTTGCCAAAACGGTCATCTGCTGTTTTGTCAGAGGCTATCAAAATAGCTTCCTGTATCCATGAGGTTCCATTGTATCTAAAAATGTAGGCTTTGCCTGCACGTGTAGTTCCACCTGGGTTAGCCCTATCTGCACCTACAATTGCTACATTTCCTGAAATTGAGACAGAGTTGCCAAACCAGTCACTTGCTGCTTTGTCAGAGGCTATCAAAATAGCTTCCTGTATCCATGAGGTTCCATTGTATCTAAAAATGTACGCTTTGCCTGCATCTGTAGTTCCACCTGGGTCAGCACGACTCGCACCTACAATTGCTACGTTTCCTGAAATTGAGACAGAGAAGCCGAAGAAGTCATTTGCTGCTTTGTCAGAAGCTATCAAAATAGCTTCCTGTATCCATGAGGTTCCATTGTATCTAAAAATGTAAGCTTTGCCCGCACGTTCAGTTCCACCTGGGCTAGCATAAAAGGCACCTACAATTGCTACGTTTCCTGAAAGTGAGACAGAGTAACCAAAACGGTCATCCGCTGCTTTGTCAGAGGCTGTCAAGATTTGAAACTCACTGTTTGGAATTACATTAACGTTGAAACTCACTACACTTGACCATTGTGAATACTTATTATTTGAATCTTTATATCTAACTCTAATATAATATGTATTTTCAGACGGAACTGTAATTTGAATTGAAGTTTTATTAGTTGTGTCATTCAAACTTTGAAAAACAATGTTTGAAAAAGCAGAATCAGTTGCAACTTGCCAATCAGAAGAAACATGCAGTGAACCAGAAGGAGACGAAAATGGAGACGAAGTTGCAGTGAATGTAAAATCATTAATAGTCAAGCCTGTAGTTGGATATGTAATTGAGGGTGTTCCTGGTGGAAGAATACTAATAATGAAACTAGATGCGTTTGACCATTGTGAATACTTGTTATATGAATCTTTATATCTAACTCTAATATAATATGTATTTTCAGACGAAACTGTAATTTGAATCGAGGTTTTATTAGTTGTGTTATTCAAACTTTGAAAAACAATGTTTGAAAAAGCAGAATTAGTTGCAACTTGCCAATCGGAAGAAACATGCAGTGAACCAGAAGGAGACGAAAATGGAGAAGAAGTTGCAGTGAATGTAAAGCTATTGATAGTCAAGCCTGTAGTTGGATACGTAATTGAGGGAGTACTAGGAAGTAATAGTACAGGTAATGTATATATGTCATACACACCATCAGTATTAATAATAACCACAATAGAATCTCTAACTGCAGTGAGCTTTATGCGTATAGTATCATTTATAACTGTAATCTCTACACTTGTATCTGGTGAGTACACTTCATATGTTGAAAAAGTAGAGTAGTTAACAATGGTATAATCAACCCATTCTCCTAACGAACTAATATTTACTGGTCCATCTAAGATAGTATGATATGATTTGTATTTATACTTTAATGTATATTCATTTTTAAGTAGTAGTGAATGCATAGTACAACCTGTTAGTTAAATGTAAGTGGAATGGAAAGTAGTTGTTCATATGTTTGAGCTGACTTGATTAAAGCCTCTCTCTCAAACTTTTGTTGAATTAAACTAACAATCTTTGCTTCCATTTCTTGTTTAAGAGCTTGTAGTTGCTCCTTTTCTACAAGTATAAATGAGTTATCATATATTCTAAATAGTATCGTAGATTCTGGATTACTTAATGTGTTAATAATACATTGTACATTATATAAAGCAGAATAGCTAAAATCTACATCTGTATTAAGAACTGTAGATGATAGTTTTGGTTTATTTCTACTTATAAAGGTAAAGGATTCAGGTACTTCTTCAAATATTGCAGGTGTTTCATCACTTGAAGCATTCAAAAAATTAAGTAAGTTTTTCTTAAGTACTTGTATTCGCGCTTGCTTTTCCTTCTCCAGATCTTGCTCTATTTGAGCAGCTGATTTTTCAACAATATCATACTCAATAATAACAAAGTTACCAAATGGTTCAAAGTACATTCTAGGAACTGCTATATGATAAAAATCAACAATTGGTTGTTTTCTATCTACTACTCTAACATAGTCTTTCACATCATGACCACGTGTTTTAATATGTACAAGATATACAGGATACTCTACAATCTGTCCATTAACAACTTTTGCATATACTTCTTCCATATACTACACCTCAACTCTTGTTATTGTTTCTAGATTTCCGTTAGTATCATATGTATATGATATTGTAAGTAATAATGATGTTCCATCTTGGTTATAATATTTTTCTTCTATTAGCTTGTTACTTGTATTATATGTAAATGTAGCTTTATGCCCTGTTGCTGCAATAATCTCTGTTATATTACCATATGTATCATATGTAATACTTGTAATAGAAAATGTTTCAAATAATATATCAGGAGGTGCAGCAAAGCCGCCACCTCCGAACTCTAACCCATCTTCAGTAGCTTTGACAACAAGTGATTTGCCTGCAGAACCAGTATATGAGTGAGGCACATCGCTCAATTCCGTAAACTTAGTTCGCTTGTTTAAAATAGTTATGGACATATGTAGTACCTTCTCTTATTCTATTATAATATATAAACAATAGAACATACAAGCTAGAATAATAAGTAGTATCCTACAATACTTCCAAGAAGCCAAAAACATAAATCTCTGATAGAATCCTCAATCTTGTGGTTACCATGAATCCATTGATTAATCTCAACTATACAACCTATAAGAAATCCTGCAAACATAGTAGCTATATACCCGTGAGTAAACCAGGCAAGTATGTAACTAACAGCAGCGGCATTAGTAAAATGTACATACTGATATGAAATTTCTTTTTTGGACCAAAACTCCTTATTTACAAATTTTTTAATATCCATAACTCACCTCACTCTCTTAGTTTACTTCTAAGTTGTTTTCGTGTTATTAGTTTCTCCTTTACTTTATCTGGTAAATCTTGAAATGTAATTATGTTCTTACTAATTAAAAGGTCAGCAAGATCTTCTATAACACGAACAATAGATAAATCTGTTAACTCAAGCTCAGAAATTGTTTCTAACTTACTAACATCAACCTGGGAAGAAAAAGGTTGTGTGATGTCTAGTGGACAATCAACTTTATAGATGTTATACTTCCCACCATTCTTATACTCTACCTCATTCATTATGCTGATAATCTGGTCATTTCTTACTTTCACGATCATAATTTACTCTTTCATTAAGTTTTTCTTGTAACTATATAAATCCAAGCATAGAAAGAGATTTGCAGTGATTGTCATCTGCTGTAGCTTATACATTTTAAAATCTCTTTCTACATATCACTTTTCTATCAGATTTACGTAGTATCTCAAGCTTTATAACTGTTTCTAATACAGACTCAACTGGTATTGAAACTGTGGTAAGAAGTTTTATGTCTGGCTTTTGATTCATATATACTCCTTATAATACTATATATTATATCAAAAAATCTTAGTTATACAACAATTACATAGTCATAACATGTTGTTATATAATTCTCTACATTGAATGTTGCATTATTTTGTATATCTGTGGAATATACATACAAAGGAATAAGTAAACTTGTTACTTTGTACCTAAGACCAAGCTTTTGTACTAGTAGTGTGAACCAACTTTCTTTTAACTTTACTGTAGAATCTGTAACAGATATCGTATATAGTTGTGGTTCTGTACTTGGTAGAAAACCTTCTAGTGTTTCATTTTCATCTATTGTTTTAAATGCATGATAAATAAACATAATCTCACTTTTATAATATTAGATAAGTAACCCAGATATAATTACATTTACACTACCTGAAACGGGAGAGCTAACTTTAACTGTATCTCCTGCCTCTAATATTAGTTTAATAGAAAGTGTGGTAGATAGTGGCATAGAAACACAAACTATATCATTGATTTTCAGTATAGTCTCAGCTGAATCATTTGAGCATAAATAAATCTCAGCTATAGCTTTTTTGTTTGCAGGGCATGTAAAAACTGTTGTCTCAGTTGTGATATTGGATGCTGTAGCTATCATATATTATCCTCCAAAGAAAAATGCGATTGCATAAATTGTATCAATAGTATGACCACCAATTTTCTCTGCATTTAAGTTCTGAATCATTTCTGAAGACGCAATAGTAATTGGTGTAGTAGTTGTATTAGTTAAATGTAATGTTCCTGAAACAGTAATATCGGGTGTTTGTACAGTAGTTAACGCATTTAACGTACCTTCAACCTGCATATCTTTCTTAATTGTTGCACCACCCTCAACAACAAGTGCAGTGAGGTTTGTTGTATCAAGTATATGTTTTTTACCTGATAAGTCAATATCAGAGTTTAACCAGTCATGTAAATTGATACCAGGCTGTCCATACACAGGTAGAAACTTGGTGCTAAGTTCTTGTAATGAAATATTAACATGAAATCTTGTTGCAAGTTGTATAGCCATAATAACCTCCTACGGAGTATTAATTAAATTATATGCATCTGTGCTAAATTTAATACGACCTGTTATGTAATCGATACCTACCCCTAAACCAGGATAATCCCAGTTGTTCCAAGTAGTATCATTTGAAAAGTCGACAGGAATAGGGAATAACATTCTTTCATCTGGTGGTATATTATTAGAGAGTACATCATCAGAAGTTTGTGTTTCAGGAATTAAGAGTGTGTTATCAAGTTTGTATAAACGAATTGAGTCATTTGATGGATATAAGCCAGGATTAGGTGTAATATACAATGCATATAGACTTTCTGAAAGACTAGGAGTTGACACAGATGAGGTTTTAATCTTTGTAGCATCTCCTGATAATTCTGCCCTTTTAACATGTATATGAAATGGTAACCCTGTCGCAATAGTATAATTCAATACAATATATGTATAACTTCCATCTGTAAGAATATTACTAGTAGATATTGATGTTTGAAAAAGTATCTGCGAACTATCTTCATTATGAATAATAACTTGTAGCTGTTGGGATACACCACCAGAAGCAGAAAAGTTGAAACGTAGCCATTTCAAATTAACAAAAGAACCTAATGTAGTTGGGAGTATAAAAGATATCTTATCCCGTGTATTTTCTGAGATAGCGTTAAATAGAACATTATAATCATTAGAAGTAGGCGTTTGAGCATTCCAACTTATCTTACGTGAGATAGGATGTTGTGATTCAGCATCTGAGCGTTGTAAGTATACTCCTGACGATGTACAAAAATGCTTTGTTGTAGAAGAGGATATAGGTTCAGTAAGTAAAACACCTTTTCTATCTCCTACAATTTCTATCTTTGTAGAAAGTGAATCAAACTTAACAAGTTTCTCTGTTCCAGAAATATCAACTTCAGGTACAAAACCTTTGTAAAATACACTTAAGTCCCCGATTATAAAACCATATACACCAAAATTGCCTGTACCAGATGCAATGACAAATTTATGATACCCTCTAGTAATACCTGTTTTTAACCTTTGCAAGTAAGGGCCTTCTGCTGTACCAGATATTCTAGGAACTGAAATTATTGTAGAAGAAAATGCATCTTGTGTAGGGTCGTCTTGAAAATATAATGTAATTGACCCTGAATCAAAAAACTTTTCTCTTAATATCCATAATTCAGAATTTTGAGGACAATAAACATACCCATGTACTTGAGAGTTTGGCACAGATGTTTGAATCCTCTTATCACCAGAAACTATTACTTGTGACCAGTAACCATTACTTATAGTAGGGTTAACTACATTATCAAGATTATCTCTATACGTTAACTTATTAGTTTGATAAATAGGATTAAGTATGTAACTATCACTTGGTAAAAATACTATATCTCTCACAGGTTGTATCATTGTACGCAAATCAATGATGTCACTTGAAGTGATACTTGTTGCAAATGGTTTAACATGTATAGCAGCAAGCAACAACACTGAATTTGAAGGTGGATTAGGAATTGGTGGTATAGTTTTATTACTAGCTAATGGCGCACCTTGAACTATCTGGAATTGATTATCATATGTAACATAAATAAGATCACACCTTGCACGACCATACCGATATGAAACTCTAAGGGGTTGACCAGGGTCAGTAGCTTCAGTACTAACACGAATCCTACCATCTGATGTATAATCCACTGAACTATCTGATAGTGTATGCCACTCTCCTAAGTAATATACTTCTACAGTTGGTGTGTTATTGCCTTCAAGTGGACCAATTGTATAACCTCCAGAAGAGTTTCTTGATAACTGAAAATACAGAGACCAACCAGGTTCTCCATCTGGGGGAACAGTATATCCTGTTTCTTGATTAACTACTGTTAATGGCACAGGAGTAATTGTAAATTGTGGTAGTGTAGTACTAGGTGTTGAAACAACTTTTCCGTGTATAAGCCCTTTTCCAGATTGTACTCTTACTGTATAACCAGAGACAACTGTAACTTTCATTGAATTAGCATTTTGATTATCTACACCATTACTATGTAACGAATCTCCTAATGGGTCTAAGTTTGCAAGTGAACCAGAAGCTTGGTCTCTATACGATGCTGTTCCTTTAATTAATCGTATCTGCGTTCGTAGATCGTTTAAATCATCTACTAATGTGAACTTTTGGTTTATATCAGATATAATATAATTATCATTTTCAGCTACACCCATGGTTTTAGATGTAGACTTCACCCAGTACTGTGGCATACGTATAGTATCAGAAATGTTACTCTCTGTTATCTGTCCTTCTGTTTGTCTTGCTGCAGCATAGATACGTGGAGGAGAAGAAACATTTAGATCAGTTAATGCATTACCAACTCCATGTGCTGTAACAGTACCCAAACATATTAAATTCTTCTTTTCCTCAAGTGTAAGTGCATTGTATTCACTTTGTGTATAAACAGCAGGTTCGTAATCTATAAATTCGGTATCATAAACATAATCATATGTTGAAAAATCAAGCCTGCGTGGTTGTGATACATATGTTCCTGTCTGTGGATCAAATGATTTTTGTGTAATAACAACTTTAGCATATATATAATATATTTCATTTTCAACATATTCTGGTAATGAAAATGCAACATATGTTTTTGAGGATTCAAGAATATTATTATCCCCTGTAACAATAGCACCAGTATTTGAGATGTGATAAATATCTATTTTTGTAGCATCTATACTATTAATAGCAAGTTGAAATCCTCGTATGATAGCAGGTTGGTCAGGATTATTGACTGTAACTTTATATAGTGTCTTGAGATTTGCGTCAATTGTATCTTGCAAACGCTGATAGTCTTCAGCATATAAGTTAGTGACCTTGCCAAGGAATAACAACTTATTCATATACTAACCTCAACTAATAAAGTATATAACTACTAGAATCTGATGCATATAAAACTGTGTATATAATTTCAGGTGGAACAGCATAACGCAACAATGATACTATTCTAGTTAAATGGTCATCAGAAATTTCTTGAGAAGGTACCGCATATAAAATAATAACAATTACATTATTTTTCTTAAGACGAGTTTCAAACTTGCTTAGATGTGTATGTATATAATTTCTAAGATTCTGAGGTTTTTGCAAATCAGTAAAGTTATAAAAGATAGGTTTAATAGATGTATTTGGTACTAGTGTACCATAATCACAAAAGATTGTACCTCGGATGGTTGTTAGATAATACAGTTCTTTCTCAGTTTGACCTTTATATATAACATACTGCTCTGCTCCTTTACTATGATCCCACATTAAGATTGTATAATATGTTGCACCTACTGGCCACCATCTAGTATCAACAAGTATAGTTTCTGGGTCAGTTTCTTCTCCTGTTAATGTAGATGCAGATATTCCATACACATATCTTCCTCTAGGTTGCTTTGGATCTGAAACTGCAAATGAATATCCTGTTTTTAGACTTTGGTATATATCATAGTTATAGTGTATTTCATAATGATCTAAGGTAGGTAAGTTATCCGTAATAGAATCAAGTAATAATGTAAGTGATTTACGCACACTTGAATACTCAAACATGCGAAATACAGTTTGGGATATGTTACGAAATTCTGTATCAGATTCATTCTTAAGTTTATACATTCCTGTAAAAGGTACAAACCTATCTATAAAGCTTGAATAACGGCTTTTTGTTAATGAGATATCAGTATGTAGTAATTGCACTTCATTGCGAATATTATGCAGCTGTTCGCCTAATACCGAAAGAAATGTATACAAATAAACAGTTCGTACTTTATATGTACTACTTACACGTGAAAATAAAGTATTATCTTGACTACGAGCCTGAAACTTAAAATATGACTCACCGTATGGTAGTACAAATGTAAATATGAATTCTCCATAATCATTAGTAACAAGTGTTGTATACAGATCCTCACCTAAAAATACATCAAGCTTTGCCCTTGCAATTCCTAAATATCCACGAAGTGTATATGTATAGTTATAGAAATAAGGAATAGTGAAAACATCTTTGTCATAGTAATTACCATCTACAAGTGCCTTTTTTATTAATCTCCATTCTATCTGTGAGATCTTAAAATCATTAGTATCATGCGGTGCACGTAGATAAGGATAAGAGAAATCAAATGCGAGTGTGTATACTGGTAAACCACACCTTAAACCATGTGTACCGTCAAATGTAACAGCTTGTATCTCATAAAAATAATATGTATTCGTATTAAATGTAGTATCAGTAATAAACATTGATGATGTTGCATCTAATACTGAAATATCATCTGCACCAGAAGTTGTATAAAATAGCAATGATTCTAGATTAGGTGCATATTCTTCTGTACTACAACTTTTCTCTTTTATTAAAGTAGTTGAGTCTAATCTAAATTTACCTTCCTCAGTTACTATACCAAACCAGAAACTGTGCATACCGTTATCTACAACATATATATACTCTCCAACAACAAACTTAGTGCAGAATGCTATTGAGTTTACAATATAAACTTCAGATGTGGGTATCTCTTTAGCAACTCTTCTTGATACTAAGTATGAATTTACCGCACTATTTTTAACACCTTCTGTATCAATTTCCCAAGCTAATTGAACCTCTTGACCTGTATACACAAGTTTGCTATTAGTAACTGTAGAGGGGAAACATGTAGTTGTAACAATATTTGAATCAGCAGAAAGCTCTTTCTTAGTAGATATGCAAACAACTTTAAAATATAGTAGTGAACCTGCATATTCAACAGGAACATTATATGTAAAATATACAGTGGAGCCCTCTTGTGTTGTCGACAATGAAGAATCTTCTGGATTATGAGAGGAATCAATTCTTACAGCAACTTCAGAAAATACACTACCATCAATACTACTATATAATATATAACCACCCACATCACCAGACGGCTTTGTGAAAGAAAATCGTAACACTGTTACATTATTAAGTTGCTGTCTTTTTTCAAATATTGCTAGATCTGTTATCGGATCTATCATTAATATCCTCTCATACTAAAAACTTGAAATATATGAAACAAGTGGTTTTGTAACTTGCTCCCATGCATAGCTTTGCTGTAAGAAATGGATTTGTTTTTCATCTCCATTAAGTACATGCTTATTATTTTTCAGATTATTGAATACTAAAGGTAAATCATCATATGTTGTTTCAATAATATAATCTTTTGCATAGAACTTAAATTCCTTAACACACTGTAAACCTGCATTACAAATAACAGGAATACCATATGAGATAAGTGTTAAAATTCTAACATATAGAGCATAGTTGTTAATAATCCAAGGTTTAGTAAGAACAATACTTGCATCAAACTCAGAAAGTGTTTCTGGAAGAGATGTTACATAGTGATTATCAATAAAGAAATTTTTATTACCTTCTATAGACTCAAAATACTTACTAAAATAGTTAGTAAATATTTTCTTGTTATTAGGTGAAAAAGCATGCAAAAATGTTATATAAACACTACTAAGATCTTTTTGATCTAAGGAAAATAAGAATTCAGGGTAGTACCAAGGCTTTATTTCACCTAACCATACAAGATTAAGGGCAGAGGAAGATCCTAGTGGTTTTCTTGTTACTGTTGTTGTTTTATCAACTCCAAATGGAACTTTCAATAGTGTGGAAAACTGAAATGCTTTCCAATCAAGTTTTTCAATCATAAAAAACTGACCTTCATAGCCGAAACGCTGTGAATCAAGTGCATATAAAACGCAGTTTGCCCTTTTAAGTAAAGGTACATGTTGTTGTATGAACCTATCCCAGGCTATCTTTTTATATACCCTAGAAAATCCTAATAGATTGCAAGGCTCTTCACTTGGTATAAAATTCCAACCGTCTACAATGAGATTAATATCATATGGCAATACTGCACCATTTAGCATACCAACTAAGTTGTGTGTTGGTAATATAACAACATTGAACTTTTTAAGTTTACGGTCTAGCTCCTCAGACCATAACCCTCTTGCAGCTTTTAAACTATATGTCTGTATTGAAAAAGGTAGCTGTCTAGTATAAACAAACTCTTTATTATAATATAAATCAGGTACAAATAATGTAACACCAAAATCTTTTTGTTGTGAAAGCTGAAGTGCAATATTCCAAGAACGGATACCAAAAGCATTTGCATAAGAATATAAATGGCGCACCTCTTCTTGTTCTTCTTGCGTAAGTTTACTGAGATTATTTTGATCTAATTGGAAAGGCACTGTTGATGTACTTATAACAGCAATAGTTTTCATATGTTATACTCCTTTATACAAAGTTGAATTTACACCCATTCAGTTAATGTAATAGTACCTGTAACTGCATATTCTTTAGATGATAGTAATATATCCCCAAATGCAGTTAACGTGCCTCCTCCTACAGGTGTTAGTACACAGCTTGCAAGATTAATGTTATCTACACCAGAATCTTTGCCAACTGCAGTTACAATATCTGATTTTTCAATCGAACCAGACAACGCATTTTCATCAATAACATTTGCAATAATAAGTTCAAGAGAGGATTTATATGAATTAAAATCATACCCTTTTCGTAGTGCTAAAGAAAGTTGTACATTGATTTGAACCTTCGTGAAGCCAAATACTAAATAATCCCTGTTAATATAATAATTTTCTTCTGCTTCTAGAGCTTGTTGTATATCGTTAAGTAGCTTGTTATAAATATATAACAATGTTACTGTTTGTCCGCTTAAGAAAGTACCAAAATTTGTCTGACCTTCAGAAGTTAAAACAAGCTTATCAAACCCCTTTGTAGAGTTTGCTAAAATTCCTGTATCTTTTTGAAGTGTATAATATGTTGGAGGTAGGGGTACACCATCAACAAGACATGAAATAATAGATAACACCGGTTGTTTACTGAAACGAATTGATGTTGAAGTATATTGTAGATTTGTAGGATCATTCAAGCCTAGTGTTGTAATCTGTAGTTCTTCTGTGTATGGCTCGGACGTTTCACCGTATACATATATATCAGTACACCCACCAAATCCCCCATCACGTACCATTAAAGGATGTCCAGAAGGAACAACAATAACAGATTTTGAAAATTGCTTTACAAAAGAAATTAAGCCGGCTTGTGTACCTAAGTTACGACCTTGAAATTTTTCTCTTACACGGTTCAGTTTAGATGAAACTGATTCTCCATAAGAACCACCTGTAATTGGTGCAGTATTAATACATCCGTCTATACCTGAGATTGATCCTGTAATTTGTGTAACTGTGTTTGAGCCTGCACTATATTCTGGACCAGCACCAAGTGATTCAACTAATGCTTGTATTTCCCACCTATTTGTACTAGAATTAAAAAATGCAGTTTTAGTTGCTGCATAGAGTGTGTATGTTGCAATAACCCTAAACTGTAAAGGTTCTGTACCACCTGTTGAGACGAGTGTACCTTCAGGGATTACAATATCTTGAGTTGGTTCTGTGTATGTATAAAATACAACTAAGCCTGTTGATTTTGTTGGTTCATAAGGAGTAACACCATAATTTTCACAAAACTCATCTACATCTGCTTCATCCAGTTCATTATAGTAAATAAAGGGTGCGTGTAGTTTATACATATATGTAAGAGATTGGTATAGATAATACAATATACCTGCTATTGGAGCTTCTATAAACAAATCTCTTTCAGGAGTACCTTCAGTAAGGTCTAGTTGAGGTAATCTCTGCAAATAAGCAGAGATAAGATCAGTACGAATAGAATCAATCGTCTTTTCTAGCATTATAATACCTCTTCAAATAATCCTAGATTTTCTGTTTCTCCAGTAGCTAATGACAATTGTATATCTACAACTATTTTGCGTCCAAGTTGGGGATCTGTAACCATATATGTATTATGTGTTATGCTAGTAATAATCTCACCTACACTAAGATTTTTTCTTGCTTCTTGTAAACGTATGTAATTTTGTATACTTTGTTTTATTAAGATTTGTGCAAGCTGTAAGGCTTCTTTATCTGTTAGCTCATAAAAGAGATCTTTTCTATGAAGCTCAGTTCCATAAAGTGGATTATATCTATAAAACCCTGTAATATTTTCTTCTGATTCTACTTCAGTACAGAGCATTTTATAGAAATCTCTACTTGCTTTTTCTTTACCAGTTACAAAGTTAAAATGTCCAGAAGGTAAAAAAACAAAGTCTCCGTTACGTATCTGTAAACCAACAGCCATAGTTGAGTATACACTCCCTTAATAATATTTACATAAACAATAAGAATAAAATTAGAAATATTAAGATACTAAACACTTTGCAAGGCTGATTTATATGCATCTAAATCTCCTTTTGATTGTTCTAACTTTTCAATTAACATTGTAAGATTAGCAATCTGATTTACAAGCCTCATACGATTTATTCTTAGTTCATATATAGTTTGAAATATTTTTAAACCCGATAGATTCATTATAGAATGAATTGAAGCAATCTCTATAGTAGAAGAATTTTGTAAATCTTGTGTGTTAGAAGTAAATATACTATAAATAATATCTTTATTACTATCAGAGATTGAATTTTCTAGCCTTTCAATTCTTTTAGAAAGTATAGTTAGTTGTGTGCTTTTTACACCCTTTAAATGTTTATATAGTTCTATTTTCTTGTCAATTTGCTGTTTTGATATATCTATAATAACTTCAGCTGATTTTGTTGCTTTGTATGGAACATTGTCTACTATAAATATTCTCTGTGAAAATTGCTTAATATATTTTTTTGTTTCAGGTGAAGAGAAGTTTAAAGCCATTGTTAATCTCCTGATACTTTAGTTTGACCAGCATTAGTAACAGCCATTGTACATGAGCAAGGTACAGGTGAACCTGTATTTGTATTTAACCATTGTCCTGAACATGTACCTGAATCATTTAATCGGATAATACTTTTACCTTCAATTTGACATTTAACACTAGTACCCATTAAACTACCTGAACCTGCAATAAACTGAAAAGGTCCTGCAGGAGCAAATGGACAAGGTGCACCGGGATTCCACACAAATTGTATCTTATCGATCATTAAAAACCCTTCTGGTGAAGAGCACTTAGATGAAGGTGTATAAATAACCCCAGGTCTTGGTAGTGTCACAGGACCAGTTGGAACACAAGGTCCAGAAACTAATGTAAATGTAATTACAAGTTTATCATTAGCAAATAGAGTACCCATGATTTCCTCTTAAGAAATTGTTAATGCACCATTAATACTTACAGGAGAACCTGTTAGTGTAATCCCACCAGATGATTGTATTTGCACAGGACCATTTGACTGTATTTGTAGTCCACTAGATGTAAGCTGTATCGTAACAGCATTATTACCACCTTTGATAGTCATATCGCCACTACTTGCAATTTGTATGCTACCTTTATCATTCTTAATTGTAATCTGATTTTCTTTTGTTATTTCGATTGAAGACTTTTGATTATAAATCTTTACAACTTGTTCCTTATCAATGAAAAATGTAAAGTTTGTATTTTTAATTGTTATACAATCTTGTGGATTTATAATAACTTCAGCATTCTGTATCTTCAAATGTAATTGTGTTTTTGGTGTATTATCTTGTTTCCCAGTTTGAAATGATACATAATCTTGTGTTGCATAATCATATAAAAGAAACTCACCTTGGTCTGTGATACCTATACCTATACCACTTGCCATTCTTAAAAGAAATTGTAAAATCTTGGATTGTATTTTCTCTTGTTGTCCTCTTACATCAGTTACTTCTGTACTAAGAGATAATACTCCAATTGTAGGATATTTATTAACATTAGTGGATGAATCTACAATTTCAGGTTCAAGTCCTGTTTCTGGATCTACAGCTGTACCAACAAAAACAGAAAACTCTCTTAATTGCTTAGGATCATTATATTTTGATTTGTATTCTTCTTCCTTAGGATCAGAATCCGCATTTCTAAGAATATCCCCTGCACGTAGTCTAACTCCTGAAAACTCAAACTTACCAGTACTAATAAATAAATTTAGTAATGAAGAAACTGAATCAAGAAGAATATAATCGTTGTATCCTGTTTCAATTAAAACATCACCTGACTTATTGAGATATAATTTCGACCCTCCAATACTTGTAACTTCAACTTCCCCAGGATTAAGTGAGATAAAGGGCTTATACGATGTAACTTCTTTTGTATCTTTAGGAAATGTACCATTTTCAATACCCTCAAGAAAGTATCCTAAATGTACCCATCCTTTCATTCCTCTTCCTAAAATAACATATGTTACCTCTGGGATAGGTACAAATCTAAAACCTGCTCCAACAGTTGTTACAGGCAAGTTTATATTAATACCAGTAACTTTACTATTTATTCCAAGTATAGGAATATCCACGGTCATTTTCATAGTGTAAGGATCAACAGACAACACTTTACCTATTGTAATCTCAGAAAAATCTTGTGCAGTTGTATAATCACTCTGCACACGGGGTAAAAATGAATCATAAAGCTTATTTATATTCATAATCCTGCCTCATCAAGATTTAGGTTTAGGTGTCCTCTTAAGATACGTTTCTACAGTAACTTGTTTTGTTTTTTTGCTCTTACCTTGTTCTGAGGGTTCAGGGATATCAAATGTTAGTTTATTCTTTTTTGTATCCCATTCATTCTCTACAAGCTCCCATATAGAAGAATTATCAAAATTATATGCTAGTTCATATAACTGGCCAAAATAACTGTCTTCAGTTACCTCACGAAGATTATCAGGTCTCTTCTCATGACCTTGACCATATAGTTTCCTAATGATATTTTTCTTATTATTTTTTAGTTGTATAATTAATGATTTTACACCTTCAAGCTCTGCATTTTTTAATCTTAATCTGTGTAACTCTTCGTCAATCTGTAAACCTGATGTAGTGTTCTTTAACTTATCTGAAATTTCTTTAATGTCTTTTTCAAGATTTTTACTTTTTTCTTCCTGTTTATATAGTTCAGAATCTTTTCTTGATCCATTGCCAATATTAATATACTGATTTTTTAATTCTGTAATTGTAGATGTTAAATCATTAATAACATTAATAAATGATTCTATATTACTTGCGCCAACAGCAGCAATAGAAGTATATGTAAAAGGAGAATCATTATAATTTATATGTCCTATCATAGGATGAACAGAGAATAAACCTCCAGAAACTTTTGTTTCAAGTAATTTCTTCACAGCACTACCTGCCAGCTGTGCAAGTGGTGCACCTACAATAACGGAAGCTTTATTGCTTACCCTTCTTGATGGTACAGTAACACCACCAGAAAATGGGATATAACTAGTACTGTAATAGGGTTCAACAGGATGGGTTTTATCAGATGGATTTTTCCATGCTTCTCGAATATTAACATCTGCATAACCAGAAAAAGCTTCTTTTGTTTGATGTATAATCCCTGTAGTATCATTTTCTAATGAGGTTATTCTACCACGTTTTGTAACTGTAGTATCAGCATAAGAAACATCAACAGTTGCATCAATTCTAGAAATAACTGAGTTAGAAGGATGATTAGATGATAATGAACTTGTTAGTGTAACTTGTGTAGTTGTACCATTATACACTACACTCTGCACAACTTTTTCTTCTACAGATTTACCAGATAATGTAAAGTGAATAGCATTATATAAATCATGATATGATTGCACTTTAATTTCTTTATCTCCAGGATTACAATCCTGAGACAAAGTATATGTTTGGGGTATATCTTGAAAATCTGAAACTACTGTATTTGCTTGATACTTATGTTTTAAAGGTACAGTAAGTACAATGATATCATCTGATCCACTAGTGTAAACATCACTAATAGTTGAGTCTTCTACAACATCTTGATTAATTGTTAATCTAGTAGCATTTCGCAAGAAGTTATAATTACCAGAAGGTTGTAAACTGATCTCAACACCATTCAGTTGCAAAGTGGAACTTAGTTGATAAGTAGTACCTTCTTGATCTACAATAGTTGTTACACTATCAAATGAGTCTTTCAGTGGTGAATCAATAAGAAATGAAGTAGCAGAAGACCATCCATTAAATTTTACAGTCTGTTTGAAAACAGAATGTAATGTAACATTAGTTAATGCAGAAAGATCTTTAACGTCAAGTAATAGGATAACCCTCTGACCAGTTAACGCATCTAGTGCAAGCTGGTAGAATACAGGTATATCTTGATTATCAGATACAACCGCAGATGTTGTGAAGTTATGCAATAATGCTTCTTGTAGTCTAATATAGTTCCCTGAAACAAACTCTACTCTAACTGTTTGTGTAAAACCACCTTCTTTAAATACTAACGTTAGTTTTCTTTCCAAGTCACGTGTATGTGCATACAGCAGATTGTTTCCTGTTACAGATATATCTTCTGAAAGATAAAATTTTTCACCCAACTCATTTTCAATGTAAGAAACATCTTTTAATGATTTAAAATGAGGAAACTTTAATGAACTTGGTTCTATAATTGAAACTCGAGTGCCTGTTATATTTCCAATCCTAAATGATTCAGTTTGTGTTCGTTCCAATATAAATGTAAGGTAACGAGGTAGTGATGAATTTCTTAAGTCAACAGGTATAAATCTAGAGGATTGAGACAATGTAGAAGTTACAGTGTATGATGTAGAATTTCCATCCGTAACAGAAATCGGAGATACTGAAGTCGGAATATATGTATCTTGTAATGCTTCTTGTAAGATAATTCCATTAGATGCAACTGATTTTATGAACACATTCTCCTCTTGGTGTTTTGAAAATCGTAGTTTAAGTTTTTTAAGTAAGTTACTTATTACTCCATTAGTGTTAGCACAAACAAGAAATGTATTTCCTGATCTAGGTTCAATTCTAATAGAATAATGTGTGCCTAAACCATCAACAAGTGAGATTTCATCAAGCTGATAGGAGTACATGAGTGGTGCTGATAGCATCAGTGTAGTATTGTTACGCACACACGAAACTTTTATATTTTCTGTTTGGTTACTACTAATCACAATAGCATTAGATATTGCTAAGACAGGTGAAAGGTCTCCTGTACATTCAATATAAAACTGCCCTAAATTTGCAGGAGATGCTAATGTACCAATAGGTTCTAATATTCTAGTAAAACGAAATGCAATTTTATTACCAAGTGCACCTTCAAGTGTACTAGTAAGTGTTGCTAAAACAATACTTTTATATTGTTTACCGTTAATAACACTAGTTGCAGACTTGGTATATCCTTTCTGTGGCACCATTGTAGTAGATGTAGGCTTCACAACTCCAATAAGTCCTGCAACACCAGCTTGTGCTGCTAACGGTAAAACTGATTTTCCAGCAGATTTCAAAAGTGATGTAAGTTTTGTGCCACTTTTACCTTTACCAGTTACTCCTATGGACTCAAAATATTCTTCTTCTTTTTTGCGTAGCTTTACTATATCTGATTTAGAAACAAGGGTAAAATCATCTTCTTCTCCATATGCATATGTTAGTGCATTCTTTCTAATATATGTTAGCTGTATACCTGAATTAAATGTACTACCGATTTGAAACTCAAGCGTATACTGTGATAATCTCCCAATAATATCCTTGGCCTCAAGATAAATAGGTCTATTAAGAAACAATTCGGGTCTTCCAATAACAGTTGCAGTTGTTTGATATACTTGACCTAAAAATCGCTTAAATATAACCTCAGCATATTTTAGTGCTTCTTCACCTGATTGTATAAATAAGTTTGTTACTTGCGGACCAGAATTATATCCATACAACCTTACATAATCTTTACTAGGTTGATATAACCCTGCTTTCGCAAAATCCTTCAATGCTCCTAATGTAACAGGTGCTTGTAGTAATTTTGGAAGATAATCTTCAACAATTTCTTTCTTCAAATCAAGTAAATCGCTATTATCATGTAGTAGTACTATTTCACTACCTTTTATGAGATCCATAATAATGTTTGCACGAGGTACACCGTTAATTTTAACTGTATATAAATCTGATTCTTTATTGTAAAAACGGTTAAAGAAGTCTTGTGCTAACTGAGAAGTAATTGGTTTAGTTGTATCAATTGCACAAATATCTTTGATAAGAGAACGCTTTGTAAACAACCTCCCTTCAGGACTACTACCCGCATACTCTTCTAGTGCTTTAAATAGAGATGGGAATATAGTACCAATAACTAATTCTTCTTTTTCTTGCTTTTTAAAGACTTTCCATATAGCTGTATCTGGTATAATAGATGGGAGTTGTATATCCATATAAGCCCATATCCCTTTAACGTCACCTGTATATGAATCAAGCTTTGAAATAGTATCATCTACAAGCTTAGAGAATGGTTCAGTAGTATATGTCTTAAAAAATACTAAAGGTAATTGTACAAAATAATATTCCATATGCTGTTTTTCATATTGTTTTTTCTTAAGTTCATATGCTGGACCAAGTCGGTTGTACAAGTCAGGAGGAAATCCATCTGCAATATAAGCTTGCATACCTAATCTATTTGATGATAAATCAGATTGACTTAATGCAAACAGTGTGCGAGCAAATTCATCATTTTGTAAAAGTGTGTTTTCTAAAGGAGGATATCCAGACATTGTTTTCCCTGCTTGTACAGATACAGATGTTTTAATATACTCAGGCTTAAAATCCATTGTAACAGAGATTCTATCTTTTTCCATGAAAAGATAAGGATGTGATGCTTTGCGATTGTATGCGTATGCAGTTGTTGTATATGACATAGCATTATTTTCTGTACCCTTATTATTTTTACCAATCTCTCCAAAACTATTAATTGTTACTTTTTCTTGTGCATAGGTAACATCATCTTTATCAGCTTTACTATAAAAATCTAAAGGATGCATATCATACAATGCAGGTTCAATAAAAATATCCCCCATTGGAGAAGAAAATAAATCAAATTCAATAGCACCTACTAGTTTTTGTAGTGCATCAAATACTGTAATCATGTTGGCTACGGATAATGAGAAATTTCCAAAATCTCCTGCAAGGGGGGAACGTTCAATCTGAAATCGCTTCGGTAGTAGTAAAAACACACGGGGCCTGAACAAGTTAATGTTTGTTCCTTTATCAGCACCTCCCCTAATTTCAACACAAGAACCAAACACTGATTCGCGTATCTTTTCAATTGGGGATACAACTAATTTATCAATTGCTTTAGTACCACCAAGATAGCACTGTTCCCATATCAATTGTCCTTGATCAAAGCAGTTAACAACTTCATACGTTAAAGCAGGGTGTATACCTGCAACACCAAAACATTTATTATCATACCATCCAGTACCCATATCTTTTGAGGTAGGAACAACTGATTTACCTTTAGGCGGTTGCAAAAGAGGTGCGTACTCCCAATATCTAGTACTAAGATTATAATAATGCTCAAGCATAAGTTTACTACTGGAATCAGTAGAAGACATTAGTGAAGGTATAGGTATAAAATTAAGTTGAAAATACGCAAGATTCCAAGGGCTGTAGGTTAATGAGTTTAACTCCTTCATAGGAGTTTTAGCAATATCAATTATTGGATCAATCCCAGAAGATCCTGTCATAAAGTTAACAACAGCTGATCCAGCTTTACGAGCCACATCTATAACTTTACTAGTTGCACTTGTTAGATTTTTTGATGCTGATTCCTCCCTTTTTTCTGTGAACATAAAATTCTCATGGAAACTAAATGATTTGACAAGAGTGTCTTTCGCACTTTTATAATCTTTTATTTTATCCCCTGTTTCCTTATCTTTACCTATTAAAGATGCCTTTATCTTATCATCTTGGCCATAAAGATAGCAAGATTCAGTAACTAATGCATAGTCAGGACCAAATAGTACTGATTTAGATACAACATCAACTCCTGATCTCTGCAATACAGAACCTAAAATATCAAATGTTCTGGATGTGCTAGCGTTTCTAAAACGCATTTCCATATTACCTGCAGATAATATAGAACCTCTCTCTGTAATATTTTGTTTCTTAAGTAAACCTAAAATATCTGTACACTCTAATGTAATTACATCCTCTTGTGGATATACCATTGATTCACTGATTGTAGAAATCATTCCAGTGAATGCAAAATACCAGAAATTAGAAAAACGACCTTTCATGAAAACATAAACAGGATCACGATAATCAAATACACAATCATTTACATATTTTGTAAAACCACTAAAATGTTTAATCTCAAATATAACTCTAGTTACACCTTTAATAGAAGGAACAGGTACACCTCCTGAAAGAGCACTTTTTACAGTACTAAATGTTCCTTTAACTAGTTTCGATGCTTCTTTTACCGTAGCAAGTAATCCTGCGCCACCTACTTTCTGGAGTATGTTATCAACATCAAATCCAAGATTTTGTCGTTGTCTAATCCACTCATAATCATATGCAGAAAGTATATCTTTATCCTCCCTCCAATTTTTATGCAAATCAGATCTAGAGATACAATAACGGCCTCTAGGATTAGCAAGTTTTATTGTACACCTGCTTGAACCTTCTAGATTATGAGTTATACTACAGGAAATAACATCTTTTGTAACCTCACAGCCACTGATAAAAATACGACAACCAGGATTTAAGTCTATAATGCATCTACCTGTAGAATCATATCTTTCAATGCCAACATAGCTTAAATCAGAACTCAGGTCCCATGTGCCAGGAACAACTCCTGAGTTGTTGGAAAACATCTTATCAACTATATTTGAAATAGTTTTAACAAACTCCATGAACTATAAACCTAACCCCCTCATTAAATCACCTGCACCGGAACCTAGTCCAGCAAACATACCTAATGTACGTTCAATCATACCAACTGGTCGTATGTTTTCTACATTGTATGTAAAACGATAAGAAATAGTTTGTGCATCATCGGAACTCTCAGGTATCTCAAAGCTTGTAAAATATCCTTCACATACAACACCTTCAGGATAACGTTTTGTAAAAATCTTAATGTATTTAGTATTGTAATGCTCTACACCTGATCTATCAATAAAATACATAGGTTCGTTAGCAAGGTCTTGTAGTCTCTGTAAAAACTCCCTTGGTGAGTTATTGATTGCAACAGATTTTCCTGTATATGTAGAATAATTACGTATAAGTGATTGTTTATTTGTGAGGTTCTTTACCATATCACCTCCAAATGCTTTTGTAGCTTTCATGCTTCTCTGAAACAAACCTTGCATAGCCATATTAGCAAGTGCTGAGGATTCTGATTGTATTGCAATCCACCCACATACACCCTCAACAGTCATTTCTGTGATAGTACGTCCATAGTGAAATGTAACAATACTACCTGCAGTATATTGTACATTTTGTTGAAAGTTATATTTCAAAGTTAATTTCTGAGGATTTATCCACATTTCATACCAAGAAAGTAATGCACTAAGTTGTTCCCCAACTACATTATTTGCAAGGGAACCTAGTGTTTGCATCTGTAGCTTTCTTGAAGAAAACTGAAAAGGAGTAAATCCTGCCATACTCTTACCTCAACTCCTGTGATAATTTTGAACGAATAGCTTCAAAAATTAAATCTTTATCCATTGTATCTGCTTTTATATTGATAACAATCTGTGGTTTAGTTTCAACATTAACAATAGGAGATATTTCTTTCTTTGAACTATGAATAAGTGTATCTAACGAACCCTTAGCAGCTTCATTCATTTGTGAAGGTGTTAATACATCAATAGAACCATGTCCTATCATGAAAGCTTCATTCTTACCTAAAGAAGGTAATATATATTCAGAAATATCAGTAACAATTCCTGACGATAAAGAGACACCTTTTGCACCTGAATGGTGGTGCGTTACTTTACCACTAATCAAATCTGCTGTTGCACCTATCATCTTACTCACTGTTTCTGAGCCTTGCCCAGATTTTTGAAGTGCAACTTTCATTGTGTTCCCTATTTCCGTCATAGACGTTGTAAACCCTGTAGTTAATTGAGTTTGAAATTGCGTTAGTACTGCTTTATCACTAGCTGCTCCCCACCCTGGAACAGCACTTTTGATAGCCCTGTAGATGATAAATGGAAGTCCAACCATAACACTAGCAATAAGAACTATTAAATTAAATGCAGCAAGTTGTATCTTCTGATTATACTCAGTTAAGCCAGCAACTCTAGCAATATTACGTGAGATCTGTTCTTGTACTGGTAGCGTTTTCCCTTGCAAGGTCTTAACTACTTCCTCATTTTTCAATTCTTTTTCACTTACAGACAATAACGCAAGTATACCTTCCTTACTCATACCAAACATCTGTTGTCCTGCTATTATTGCAGCTACAAGTGCTTCATCTTTAGATTTCCCTTTCATAGCCTCTTTTAATGTATCTAGCTTAACAAGTACATCTCGCTGTGCTGTTATGCTTTCTAATCCTTGGAATATACCTCTTGTACCCTTTTCTGATAGCTTTCCAATAGACAATACAGGTTGTGCCCCTCCTTCAAGATTAATTGTGTAAGATTTAGCAACCTCAGCACCTAGTAATTCTTGTACAATACCTTGAGTTGGCGTAACACCAGCTTTCCCACCTTTAGTACCAAGGTATGCAAGCATAGAGAGACTATATTGTGATCTATCAAACCAGTCTTTCATAATTCGTTGTTGTGTTTGAGCATCACCTATATTAATACCTAACGCTCCTAATTGACTTGATTTTTCCACAAGTTTTACTAACGAAGATGTAACTATTGTTGTATCTATATTAAACATACGCATTTGTGGAGCTAAATTAGATATGGTCTGCAACAAGGAAGATGTTGTTACAAGTGTACCTTTAAGTTTACCTCCTAGATTTTCTGTTACATATAATACAGTACGAAATGAATTAGTAGCATCACCAAGACCTGTTAAGATACCCTTAAATGCTTCTGTACCATACTCGCCAAGTTCTTTATACAAGTTTGCATATTGAAATAACAAAGGGGAACCCTGTGCTAACTGTGTTGTTGCATCAAGTCCTGTTTTAGCAAGCTCTTGGGCTAGCCTAAGTGCATCCTCTCTTGTTATATACATGCTTGAATACAGTGCTTCAATGTTAGCAGCACTTCCCCATCCACCCTGGGTAGGTGAAGCTGCATATCCTTTCTCAGAAGCAAATGCTCTAGCAGCAAGGGCTTTCTGCTGTGCTACACCAACTCCAAATACTATGGCATTTATAACAGCATCTACCATTGTACCTGTTATTTTACCTGCTGATTCACCTAATGCTATACCCGCTAAGGTTGATATACCACTACCCACTGTCTTAAGTGCACCTGTTAAACCAGTTGATAGCAAATCATTTGCTATTCCTATACCTGTACCTAATATACCATATGTACTTTTAACAGCCATATGTGCAAGTGAAGATATAACTGAACCTAACGCCCCTAAAAAAGAACCAAAAGTAGGTTTTCCTATCCCCTTCCCCTGTTCTACTTGTTTCTGTGACATTTCTTCAGGTAGCTTAGTTAGCATAGTCATAGACTCTTCTTGTACATCAAGTGTGTCCCTACTTATACTTACTTGTTTCTTAGATTGTTTATTTAAGTCATCTAGTGTATTTGCTTGTTGTACCAGAATTTTCTGTTGTGAAGTTCCAGACATCTCTGCTACTACCTGAGAGGCGGTTTTAAACGATTCTGCTACAACATTCTTAAATGGGACAAACTCTTCTGGTAAAGCTACTTTAGCTTTTCTCTTCCGACTAGATATAGTTTCCTCTTCAGGTAGTCCAGCTAAACTTAATCCTAGTACATCTGCTGCAATTGAGTACTTATCTCTACCTAGAAAAGGAAATAATGAAGGTAGTGTTTCTTTGAAACCTTCAGCTACTTCTGGTACTGATGTTTTTGCACCTTCAGTTACCGCTTTTATAGCATTTCTATGTCCTACACCAAATAGAAACCCAAAAGCTTTTTCAGCAAAAGTAGGTTCCCTTTTTGGTACTCCTGCCGCAGTCATTTCAAAATCTCTATTTATCTTTTCAAGTTCTTCTTGTGTTCTCTCCTGTTCTCTTTGTTGTTTTGTATATCTGATCTTAGCACCTACAAATCCAAGAATCCTTTCAGTAGAAGAAGCATCATATCGTAAATTGCCTTTGTAAGCTTCAACAAAACTTTCTACCCCTAACGCTTTTGCGGATCGTTCTGCTATTCCCCCTATCTTTTCTTTAACATGTGTGCTAAATGTATAAGGAGAACTAGCTTGTTCTACTTTTTGTATGTCTTGTAGTCTCTTTTTATATTCCTCTAATAATGCAGTTTTCTTTTGCAATTGCAAAATTTCAAGAACATGTTCATAATTAGTATCTGCTGTTATATCAACTTTAAACTTGTTATTTTTTATCCAGTTATTAAGTTTTTCTTTTAAATCATCTAAACTTTTAATTTCAGATAAACTAAAGTCTAGTTGTAACTTAGTATGCTGCCCTAACCATTCATCTAGTAACTTTTTTGACTTTTCTAAATCAGAACCTTTGAGCTCAATACCTACTTGAGCGCCCCATTGCTTCAGAATATGTAATAGTTTGCTAGCATCATCTTGCACACTTTTCAACTCTTGCTTTAAGTTGCGTATAGATTGAATATGATTTTCAACAAGCTTGATTGAATCTGTAGTACTAAGATTATATTGTTTTTGTAAAGCTGATAATTGCGCTTGTACTCCTGTAATAAGAGCTAAGGAGGATCTTAAAGAACCTAAATACTCTACAGAATCTTTAATAACATTCTGAAACGATTGTGATTGGTCTAGTAGCTGCTTTGCTTTCTGGTTTGTGCCACCAAAAAGTGAATAAATTGATTGAAGTGCACGCTCTACTTCTGCTATATCTCCTCTCAGTGCAGATATCACTTTTGTAGGGTCACCTGTTTCAGTTGCTAGTGATTTGATTCTTTCAAGTAAGATATCTCGCTTCTGCTGTTCTGTACTTTGTTCTTCAGGCATATATACTCCTTATAGTATATCTTTCTTAACTACAGATTCAGGTAACACAACCTTATGTGTCTCTATATCTACTAATCCTACTCCTGGAACGTATTTAGAGTTTGCAGATACATGTTCTATTCCACCAATAAGAGCACGACCAGATTCCTTTAGGTTCTTCTGTTTTTCTTTATATTCAGAGTACACTTTATAAATTTCTGGATGAGTTAAATAACCAACTAACTCTGCAGCAGGTTCAAACAGAGATTGCCATTCTTTTAACATGCGAATGCGTAAGAAATGGAAGAGCATCAACCATTGCACATCTTTTAAGCTTTGTACTTCATTTGAATTTGGATTCCAACCATTCATTGCGCACACCAGGTATTTTAGGAATTCAAAGTCACCCATCAACTCCTGGAGTGTTTTTTCATCTGATGATGGGTGACTTAGGAGTTTTTTAGTTTATCCAATGCTTCATTTCTTCTTTTATCTACTTCAACATATGCTGCATAAAGGCTATCTATTACTGATGGTGGAAAGTGCTCAAGATATCTGCGTAATGCTTTTTTAACTGCAATAATATACGCCATTTGTGTAGAATAATCGGATGCTTTTATTGTATCTTGGAACATTTCATAAATAGTAACACCATTAATACCTTCCAGCGCATATACAATCTGTGCAAATGCAATAGCAGACAACCTACCTACTGTGCTGTTAATCATATCGTCTACTTCATCAAGTACTAGTAGCATATCAGATTGGTCTAACGCACGTAAAGTCCACTTCTGCTGATACAGTAAAACATCCTCTTTATACTCACCTTTAGCAATCAAAGACTTCAAAACATCAAGTGGTTTTTGTAAACCCTGTACAGCAGGTTTTACTTTTTGTAAATCTTCAGTGATTTTCTCTTCAATGATTGATTCTTTGGAAGGACCAGTATTTGTAACCGTTTGAGAAATACGAGAACGCTGCTGTGCATTAGGCATCTCTACATTTGGATCTTGATGCAAATCAGGTATATTAGGTTGTTGTGTATACGTGTTAAGTTGTTGTGTATACGTGTTAGGTTGTTGTGTATACGTGTTAAGTTGTTGTGTATATGAATTGTCTTGTGCTTGTGCGTGCTGAAAATTTTTTACTTGATTTTGCAACTGCTGTGCTTGTCTTTCAAGTAACACCTGTTCTACAGGCATGAACTCATCAGATAGATTAGGGTTTGTTATAGGTTTCATTGTAACCTCCTGTCTTAGTACAGACATTAAAGTTTATAGCATAACAGCAGATACGAATATATTCACTATATCCGTATCTGCTATACTATATTATACATAATACTTAATTGGTCGAATTCTAGTTGCTATTACAGTACCTTCTTCTAATATTGCTTCATTCCTTTCTGCTGTAGGTATTCTTTCACCTAGTTTAGTTATCCAGCATTCAAAAAATACTCTACCAAAGATAATAGCACCAGTTGTTGGTGCATAATATACTTCAAATATATCAATTGGTCTAACCTGCTGCAGCAAACTTACATACGTATTAAGTAAGGTTGTATCATTAGAGTTTGGATCGCGTGAAACATCTCCTTCAGTTCCTGCTAAGTCAGCCCTAACCATCGCTGCGAGTAAGTTAGAACTATACAAAGCATAGCGTTTTAAGTTAATAGTAATTTCCTTCTGCTTTCCAGGTATAACTTCACATGCTTCGCCAGGCCAGTAGTTGGTTTGACCAAAAGTTTGTTCAGTTAACGCACCCCAACCTGTACCAAATGTATTATTAGGGAAAGGTTCAATCTGGTGTATAGTTTGAGCGTCACGTGTTAAATCATAACTAAACTCATTTATGTAACCAATTGCCATGTGCTCAGTTCCGAATCGTACCCCCATTGTAATGGACTGTATTGCAGATCTTGGTACAGGTGTTTCAACACCAGGTACTCCTCCACCTGCCATACCCCAGTTAATTGGAAGTATTCTATTAGGAAGTGCCATAGATTATTTCCTCCTACAGTAATATAGTGTAATATCCTTCAGTATACTTATGCGTATAAACAGCATAGTATGAATACTTAATAACAACTGTATCAGGTTTTTGTGAAGAAACTGCTACATTTATATCCCCAATTGACTCAATAAGTCTATTGTTAAGGTATGAGATAAAGAGGTTGGATAAGTAACCTTTAATCATTCCAGCATATCCACCTCTATTATAAATCAAAGAACCTCTAAATGTTCTATCCATCTGGATAGCAACATCTCTTGCAATATAATCTTTAGCGGTAATGATATTAATGTTATTGCGTTTGACTGTGCTGTTATCGGTTGTCAAATCATCAACAACTTTAAACACACCACCTGAAGAAGTAAGCAAGAAGCAACTATCGCTACCAGCTTGCTGTAACATATAATCTGTATAGTAACTATCGTAATCATCTTCAAATGGTTCTAATCCAGGTACTACACGACCAAGCAATGTTGTTGTTGGACTTGGGAAAGAATCCCTAAAAGCCATTACAGCTGCACCAATGAAAGCACCATCAACAACAGTTGTTGCTTGTTGTCCTGTTGTTGGATCTGTATAGTAATATTTTGCACGAGTGGCATTAACAAACACAACCCGTTCACACTTTAATGTTGTAGCTATTCCACGAAGTGAATTCGGATCTGAGCTATCCCCAACTGGTGTTAAAGCTGGTGCACCTGTCCAAGCCATACGATATCGACCATTATCTGGTAAACTGCGTTCAACAACATGTGCTTGTAATGCTGCACGACATAATGGTGAAGAATTAAGTATAGCAACATCTTGTACATCCCTATACTTGATAACATCAAGTGCATTAATATAATCAGAAATAGTTGCAGTGGGTCTGACCTGAACTATCGCAATTCTTGGAACATTGTAGTTCTTGAGTGCAAGTTTTGCAATCATCACTAAATCATTTTGTGGTATTTCTTCACCAAGATCATCTAAGACATCCTCAAAAGTCCAGAATTCTTTATATTTCATGAAGTCTGTACTTGGTCTATTAATTTCATAAGAAACATAATATGTACCACCAGTTGCAACCTTCGGTGTATTTTGTATTGTAATACTTTGACCTATTTTCAGTAAATCAAGATTGGCAGGATCACCTGTTATAGTAATAGATGTTCCTCCAACAAGCACTTGTACTTTTATAACAAACATATAGTCAGTACCACTGATATTAGCAACAATCTGTGAACTATTAGCAGCACGTGCTATTGTTACAGGGGAAGCAAGCCTTAATTCTAACTGACCTGATGTGCTTGTTATTGTCTGACCATTCGTTATTGTAACAGTACTAGAACTTCCTGGAGTTGTAGCTGAAATCCTAATGTCTCCTCCAACGATTGCAACATTAAATCCATCACTAGATATAGCTGCATTCAGTTTTGAAACTAAATCACTGTATGTAGTAGCACCTGTATCTAACATGATGCCATATTGTTTAGAATTGACGTTAATATAGTAAACATTACCTGCTATCAATCCAGAAGAAGTCCCACCTACAATACCTGTTAAGCCAAATTCCTGATAAGCACTTGTTGCATCTTGTCCAGCAACTGCTGTTTCAGGTGTTGCACTGAGTGCAGCTAACAAGTCATTTGAAGTTCCTGCACCTATTGAAACAGTAGAACTTGAACCAGTAGTAGTATTGGTGACACGAATATCTCCACCAACAATAGATACAGCAAAGCTAGTTGATGAAAGTTGTGTATTAATTGCGTCAACAAGACCTTGATATGTCATTCCACTAGTAACAACCACTGAATAATTTACTTGTGAACCAGATGTAGTACCTATCTTGATTTCATATGCACCTACAGATAATCCACATCCAGCTGTTCCTACAATACCAGTTAACCCAAATTCCTGATAACCTGATGTTGCATTAGAACCAGGTACACTTGGATCAGGTGTTGTACTTAATGCACCAAGTAATCCTGTACCTACAACCCCACCTGTAATAGTGTTACTTTCACTATTCACTAACCATGTAATATCACCAGTTGTTAAGTTAACTGAGATATCTACACCTTCAATTATGTCATTCAATCCACGTTGTGTTCCGCACTGCAGTATACGATATATACCAGTAGAATACTGCTCAAGTTTATCAACTGTTCCAGCAACTCTTGTAACACTTTCAAATAAGATTTTCTTATAAGGACTTGCTTTACCTATAAAACATGGTTTTCGCTGGGTGCTAGTTGGATTCGGTGCACCAGGTATCTCTATTTCCTCAATAACAGTCCCAGGTAATCTATAACCTAATGCCATATTTTATCTCCTCTATACTGTTTACAATTTCTCCTATACAGAAAGGATTTTCTTATTTACATCACTATAATAATAGAAAACTAATATAAATTTTATAGTATAACAAAATTACTTTATTTTAGTCTCACCTGAAATATCTATACTAGAAAGTTGTACAAATGTTTTACTATAATCTTTAAATCTATATTCCACTAAAACAGATAACTCAATTGTATTTGTACAAATATATTGTAAACCTTGTTCATCTGCAATTTCTTTTTCACTACCTACTCGTATAGGTTCCATTGTTGGTGAGATAGCAAAGAATGATTTATCATCATCTTGATAAATAAATGTAGTTTTAAAAAAATGTATAAAACAGAATCTAACAGCATCAATCAGTTTTCTACGTTCTTCAGGTGATAACGTAGCAATAAGTAATGTTACTTGTAAGTTATCCATACCACCAAATACTTCTTGACCATACAATAACCCATCAACACCTATATACTTATCAATATACACCAGATTATCTGAACCGATGTATACAGGTTTCTCTTGATGTTGCATAACAACAACAGCAATCATAGGAAATTTTCTAGTTGTATAGGAAAATACTTTCGAAACAAATAACTTTTTCTTGTCCTCAGAATTTTGAAAGCTTTCAATTGAAGGAAACACAACAGAAAAATAGCTACTATTTTGGTTAAAAAAAGTTTTAAGAATTTCAACAATAACAGAAGATGTCTGCGTCTCAATAAAAGACCAATGAAAATCCTCAAGAGGTGCACCTATGACATCAGGATGTTGTCTTGCAAATAAACTCATTTTTCTATACTTATAACATTACAGAGTATTGTTTTATTCCTTAAAGAGCTTGTAACATATACTTTATCAAAGTATAGACAAGGAGAATCTTTAAATATACAACAAGGTTGTTTTTCCTCATCATATACTAGATCTTCTACTCTACCTGAACCAGGGCACTCAGATGGTCGGATGATAACACCATCATCATCAATCAAGATTTCTGAAAACAGTACTTCAACACTACTATTTTTTATCCTCACACTCACCCTCCTCCTCTATACGTGCAAGATGTAGCTGGTCGTTGTCAACGATAATTTTCCACATCACACCACCTACTTTACTTTGATAATGTGTACTACTAACTTTGTCTACTAACCTTTTTACATAGGGAGTTAATGGTATTACTCTCTTACTGTTAAGGTAACTATATGCTCTTTCAGTATCAGCAATCTTTTCAGAATATAAATCTTCACTCTGATATGCCATTTTCTTGGCAAGAGAAAGTAGATAAGCAGCTTCACGAGGGCATAAGTTAGTATGAACATCACCTTTAACTAACTCTTGAACATCTGTAACAGTTAAATTGTTTTCACCCCATACACGAAGTGCTTTCATTAAATCCATTCCTTGTTTTCGATATCGCTGATTCAAATCAAGTAAGAAAGGTACTGCATCTTTCAACACTTGAGTTGACTTTTTGTTCTTCAAATCTTGTTTTAGCTTTTCTTCCATATCAAGTAATCCTCCTTTACCTGTATAATAATTAGGTATTTCTTCAATATGATCTTTTGCAATATCTTCTACATATTCAGATATGCTATTCTTAGCTTTTTCACTATCATTTTCAGCATCAGTAATAATTTTCTTAATAGTATCTTTATGCTCTTGTTCTATCATTTTACCAACTTCTAGTTCTTTTTCTTTTGACATAGTAATTCACCTCACGATTACAATAAAGTATAAATTACACCACCAACATCTTCTATTGCACGTATTAACTCAGTATCAAATTCAGTATGTAACAATTGAAGTTGCGGACCATATGTATACTTTGTGAGTTTAACAGCCCTGTATCGCTGACCTGAAAACGTACCAGTTAAGAACTCAATTACATCAGTTTCTTCAACTCTTACTTCAGGCATAACCCACCAACGCAATGGCTTCTTAACAGTCCAACCATATTCACCTTGTGCTACTTCTTCAGTTGGAGCAACACGAGAGGCTAAAAATGCAGGTATATGTATATTAAATCTATTATCAATCTCCCAAAGAGTTGGATGGTTTCTATATCTAAATCGTATTGAATTAAACTTACTACTAGGAGATGTAGAAGTTTTTCTTTCAAATACAACTCTAAACTTAATTTGTGTAGGATATGGTTCAGTAAATACAAGCGATTGTGCTTTACGATTACTTAACAAATCAGTTGAAGGTACCATTGTTAGTTCTGTCCATGTAGTACCATCTATAGAGTAATAATATCTTACTCTATTTATACTAGGATCAAACTGATCTGCTACAAGAAAATAATCTACCTCACAAAATTTTTCTAATGATAACCATGTAGTTTCTATATAACCTGTCAATGCTGTACCTGATAGTGTAAATGCTTTTCTATCAGCTTGGACAATAACCCCTGGAGATTGATAATCATATTTTGATGGGGTTGACAGTGTATACTCTTTGTAACCATATTTTTGATAACCTTCTAAGTAGCCTGTTCCATCACATAAAATATGTGTTTTATCAGGAGTATTTGTTTGAGAGTTCCAGCAATAGCATCTAGTAAGCCCAGGCACAACATTACCTATTGGAGTAATAGTGGAATTCTTAAACAATGTACAAGGAGAGCCAAACCCATTCATAATAATACGATTACGGTTTAGTAGTCTGTTGTAGATATTATATTTATCTACAACCCCACGTATATCATTTCTGGTTGTATTAGTCCATCTCATACAAGCTCTTCTTGAAGATAAAATAAACCAATGATAACATAGATATAATTTCCATACTTGTACTAGAAGTGATAAGTTTTTCTATAGCAAAGAAATCGACCCACAAGTTTGTGCTTAACTGCTCAAAATAATCATCACCAGTAGTTGGTGTTGCAGGTTCCAAGTAAGACGACAAATCAACTAAGTATACATAAAATTCCTTTTTGATACAAATATAAGGAAAGAGAATTTTCTTAATAAGTGCTACATCATTTTCAGAAACTTTATAACCAGTTTCCTCTTGTAATTCTCGTATTGCTGTTATAACAGGATTAAACTCTTCTCCTCTATCTATCGTCCCTGAAATAGGTCTAAGCACCATACCTAAGTGAGGTGTATATTCTTGTCGGATTAGAAACCGAACACTATTTTTATGCAAAGACTCATTATAATACACTTTAAATGGAAGAATATAAACTCCACCAGGTTCAACAATATACTCATATCCTTCTGAACTCTTAAATACTTCTAGATACTTACCTTTATATTCAAGTTTATCACTCACCAATTTGTATTACCTCCTGAAGGAGATTCACCTGTGATAGGTGCACTGATAAGACCTTCAAGTGTGCAAGTATCTTGATCAGGAACCAGTATTTTCTTCTTAAAACCAATAACAGGTATACTAATAACATACTCAACATTTTTTAACAATGAAATTGTAAACAAACCATTGCTATCTGTAACTGAACTTATAACATCTTGCGAAATGAATGCATTAAGTTGTGCATGGACAGTTCCAATCTGATAAGGCCTAGCAAAAACCAATACACCAGTAACACCAGCACCTGTACCAGATATTACTGCTCCTGATATTATACATGTATTCGCCATAACACACCTAATCTAATTTGATTCGATCTTCTAAGTAAGCTTTTATAAGCAAATAGAAACCTTCTTGTATAGTATACCCTTCTTCTTTAAGTTTCTTCTTAAACGCATCATAAATATCTATAGGTACTCCTGAAATACTTAAACAAGTTAACCCTTTTTTCTCACTTTTAACTCGTACAGGCATTGGTATAACAACCCCCTTAATACAGGATCACTAACTGTAGAAACTAAAGCAGAAGCAAGTAGTTCTAAGACTCTATTACTATAATAAATCTGCTTTACTTCTCTATTACTTTTTCGTACGTTAAATTTTAACATATTTTTCTTTTACTTAACACTAGACATTGTATTATCATGTACCATTCCTAAAAGGTTTCGTCTAATTGATTCATACTTTAATATTTCAACAGTAGCATCTCCATTACGTAAATCTAAACTAAGAGAAGCACATTCAACTGGGTCATAAAATACCCAAGAACCTGTTTCTTTATCATAACCTTTTGCAAGTTTTACACCTGAATAAACTAAAAAAGTTGCTAGCACTAAATCTCTAGTGTAAAACAAAGAATCATCCTTCATCTGTCCACCTCTGTTTTATACGTTGGGTAAGCCATTGCGATAGCTCTGGTAGACTTACTTCCTGTAAGTTCTTGTTTGTATCAACTGGATACATCTTTTGAGTATCCTGCTGCCGATGATGCATAGTTTGCGTATTACTAAACAAGTTAGGTTTTGTAACATACTCAGGTTCAACTTTACTAAATGACATTGATTCAAGTTCACTGTGTATATCCTGTTTTGTAAGAGGTATCAGTTTCAATCCTCTTTGTAAATACAATGGAGCAAGAGCAACTCCGTTTACAATAGGAACATCTGCTTTAAAATCGTACTTGTATCCTTCATAAACAATACTTACAACAACACTTACAAGTGCATTACATATCGTTCCATCTTCAAACAATTTTGATACCTGGCTTGAAATAAATGTATAGCGAGGCACTTGATCTACAAGTTGTGTTAAAACATCATCAAGTACATATTCAACAACTTTAAATACATGTTCTTTGTAAACACCTGAAGAATCATATTGTTTGCGTTTAGGGACATTTCGATTCATAAAATCTTCTAGCTTTTTATCAAGCTCTTTAATTTTATCTTGTATGTAAGAATCAACCTCATCTAGTACCTTTTTCAACTTCTGCTGAAAATCTATATCTTGTACTAGAGTTTTAATCTGTAAAACTTCAGCCCATATCTTTTGAAGCTCTTCAGGTGATATTCCTACAGTAGTATCCGTTGATAGTGTAAGATTATCAATCGATACATCTGTTTTTGCTGGACTAGATTTTGCAGTCTGGTCAACAGGAGGTATATCTATAATCTTCTCACTATCAGCTTTTCTACTTAGTTTATACTCTTGACGAAATTTTTCCTTTTCATCCGCTCCAAGTATATCTTTACGAATATCCCTATCATAAACTTGCTGAAAATAATCCTCTATAGAAGAAACAGAAGGTATTTTTATCTTACCCATGTTATATAATCCTTATTGTTAAGAGATAACAACCTCATTCTCAGTCTCATAAGCAACTTTAAGGTCTTTCTTGTAATCATACGATATAATAGAATCACGAGTAGTCGATGAAAAATCAGCTTTGATTCTTCTATAACCATCTAAATAATCAGCACCTTGCTCTTGTTGTTTTACCAAAGCTGTCTGCTTGCTACTAGAAATAAATCGTACTAAACCTGTATATTTCGCCATAGTATTCACCTCATTATAGTTTATAATATAGTTGAAAAAATAATAGAATACTAGAAGTATTTATTAAGAAAGGAAATCAATCTTTACAGTGGAATTTTCTCTGTATAAAACAGAGCCATTGTTTGAAAAAATATGTTGTATATCTTTTAACAAGGTCTGTTTACTAGGTAAACAGTTAACATAATGCATTACTCTATAACCTGCTTTAACTAACCGCTTATCCCTTTCATTATCATGTTCTTGTGTATGAAAATAAGAACCATCATACTCAATAACAAGTTTCATACTTTCAACTAGAATATCAGGATTTAAAGCACGACCTGAATCAACAACAAGTGATGATCCTGTAGTAGCATCTGAATAAATACTTTTAACAATCTTAAAAAGCAGTTGTTCTTTAGTAGAATACTTACGAGAACCTAATGTAGTAGCTGCTTTTTTCATAAGCTTACTTTTACAGGTTCTACAAATGTTTGTAACAGATTCTCTCATATTGTTTTTTGAGTTACCAACTTTAGTAACAAAAAGATCTTCTGTTGTGCCACAATATTTGCATTTATGAATCATAGCGGTGTATAACCTCTGCTAAAGAAACCTACTAGCGTATTCATAGGCAATACACCATGTTCTTGTATCATATTTGTTGCAGCACCGATAATACCTAAAGCAGCAAAAGGTACAGTACCAACACCTACACCATAAGAATTAACACAATCCCACTTAACAAGGTCTTTCTGTTTTGCATACTCAGCAAGTAGTGTATCATGCCAACCCTTAACATGAGAAGCTCTATCATATGTAATCTGTAACCCAGAATCGGAAGCTGTAAAGTGTATATCCACCTCTAAGATGCCCCAAGAAATAAGGGCTCGTATAAGCGCACCTTGTATTATTAGATCAAACATCTTGTAAGGTACACCATTATAAAAGGAGTAAGGATTAGTGTATAAAGTCTCCTCTTGTACACTTGTAAAATACCAATAATATGTACTTGCAGGGGGATGAATGTTTATCTCAACTAACGCTCCTTCAATAAATTGCATGAGTTCATCTACTGAAAATTTCTTATCAAAACCTCCTGCGAAAGAAACTACACCACCTTGACCCACACCATCTGTATCAGAAATAACACTACCTGGATTTGGTAATCTACGTCTCACAAGATCTAATCGTGTTAGAAGTGATTGCAATATCTCATATTCCATAAAAGTTAAAACTTTAAATCCCCTATCTCTCAACACAAGATAATCTGATATAGGTGTTGTGTATGAAGGAAATAAACAAGAATTCGTAGCTTTAAAAACAACAGTATCAAGTGTAGTGTCTAATTCACTTAATGATCGCCACGTAATATAATCTGGTAACTGAGATTGAGCCTCTTCAGGATATGTATCATATAGTATATATGCTACCTTATCTACACTATCTAACTCAATACTCTTGAAAATAATTCCAGTTGTTTCTTTAGACACAATATCAAGCAACCGTATCATACACAACACCTTTGCTAAACAAAAGATTAAAGTAATTGTTTTCGTTGAATTACATACATTTTTACATCAGTGTCTTGAACTAAACTAAGTATATGATCAAGTTCATCAACAGTAAAGTTCTCACTCTCCATCCACTCAATAAATTCAAGCGGAGTAATACCTTGAGCTTTTGTTTCCGGTTTCTTACCAAGAGAAAGTTTTTCTAGCTGTGCAAGCACAACAGGCCTAATAGGATTAGTAACATTTTTACCTTCTTTCTTGGCTTCTTCAACATAAATCTCTTTTTTCATCTGAGAGATTTTAGATTGAGTGAAGGATTTTAATTCTTTCTCCTTTCTATACTGCTCTACTGTTAGCCGTTTTAACAAAGGTTTACCTGAGTTTTCTGATAAAGCGCGTCTTAAGTGGTAGGATTCTTTTAATGTTTTCAAATCTGTATACTCAAGCAAATCTACAACAGAACCTTTTGGTATTGAATCTATACCAATACCCGTTATAATAACATGACCATTTGTTATATTCTTCACATAGAATGTTTCATTTCCAAATTCATCATGATAAGGTGTAAGAGTATTTTCTTTTACCCTCTCCCTTTGTACTGAAGGTGATGCTGAAACTTGAGATTCAACAGTTGTATTAATAACAGAGTCAACTTTTTTGTTAAGTTCTTCTAGTACTTTTTGATGATCCTTAGGTATACTTGAAGCTGTTGTAGTTGGAGTAATAGCAAAATCTTCTAAAACAAACTCACCTTCAAGACCTCCAGGAAGTCCCTCTACATTAACAGCACCTTGTTGAATCTTTTCCTTTAGCAACCTTTCTTGGTTTTGTAGCTTTTGTAGTAATTCATCTTGAATGTTTAAAGTCATATCATCTCTCCTTTAATTTAATTTCATTTAATGTGATGTAACATACTATATAATTAATAATTATATGACTAACACCTAAAATGTTAACTAAAAAATTAAAGCTTAGCCCTGTTATAGGGCTAAGCTTTATTAAACAACAAAAGGGGGTTCTTATAGTATTATAATCAATCTGTCAACCATGCAGGTACAGAAGCAGTCTGTTTAATAGCAACTGCAACTGAACGTGGGTTCAATACAGCCATTGAAATCTGTTCAACAAACAACCATGCATATTTAGGTTTGCCAAATACAAACTGATCAGCAGGAAGAACCTGTAAGTTGATACGAATCGGCATTACACCTAATGTACGACCGCCAGTTACTGCAAATATAACTCCTGGAGGAACAGAAACATTTTCTAATCCTCGCTCGTCTACACCTGCAGTTACAAAAATGTCAATACCCCAGATTGACCCAAATATACCAGTCAACAAGAAATCGCGTGAGGTCATCGGATCAAAATCCATTGCATTCATCGCTTTCTTTAAATCGCCAAATTCCTGACGATTCATGATGAATTTTTCAACCTGCAAACGATGCCTTTCAACCTGGAGCTGTAAGTTTTCAAGAGCTTCTTTACCTAATGCACCAGTGAGATAAAGAGGAGAATTTTCCACTGTGCTTGCCTGATACAATTCACGCATTGCAGCCCTATCTTCCTTCAGCATAATCTGATAGAGCGTCTTGTTGTGAATACGATCAATAATATCAAACTGGCGCTGATAAACTTCACTTAATGTAACCTGAGGCATTGAAGTTACTAAGAATTCATATGGAAATACACGGTCCCCCTTTACCTGGGTTTCAACTGTGTAACCATCTTCCTGAATAACTAGCGCAGCAACATTAATATCCTTCTCGTAGCAGTTAATCTGACCCTGTGCAAGCTCGTGTGTATAGAAAATTTGACGGCAAAATCCCTGATAATCGAGCCTTTCAAGAATCAGTGGAACCATTTCAGCACCAAATTTCAATCTCTCTTCAGGACCAGTTTCAAAAGCGTATGATAAAATACGCTGTTTATCCTCATACGTATAAGGTGACTGATTTTTATTTGCATATTTGCTACGAAGACGCCCAAACTTATCTATATTCTCCATGGCATCTTTAACACTATATGCATTCAACTCACCTTTTGCATTGAACATATCATCTTTACTATCAACTTCTTTTCCATCAGAACGGAAGCCGCCGAAACCTTTCGGATTCATCAGCTGTTCTGGAGCACTTGCAACCTTCTTAGGTTTCATGTTAGCAGACCACATATTCTATCACCTCCTTACAGTCTCATCTTAATATGAAGTTCTGGATCATCAGCTGTAGGGGGTTTAGTGACGATACCAATTATCGCACCCGAACCACCTACAGTTAATAAACCATCATTACCTGCTCTTACTGTAGCACCTAATGTCCAAGCTGCTGCTGTGTTATACACTAATGTAGCTAACTCAGCATTTCCTTCAAGCACAGATACTTTGCCGCTCATCGTCTGGTCGATACCAGCCTGATTAGGATCTTTGTATCTGTATGTTACTAAAACAGTAGCAGGCACATTAGTAGTACTTACTCGTGTTAAAACACCATTAGTTTCATCAATAGTCCAGTTATTACCTGAATCTGATGAAATAGCAGCACCTGTACTTGGGTTTATAACAACAAGTGATCCTGTAGCAATGTAAGGCTTCAAGTAAGCCTTCTGGTCAGAACCAAAAGTCACCTCAGCATTTACAACAGGGCGATAAAACCAAGTAGTCTTATGGCAGTAAAATAAACCTATAACAGGTTCATTACCACTATACTTAGTAACAACAACTTTATTACCTACCATTTTCAAACCTGCAACCATACCTGCCATAAAATCAGTTGCACTATCTACATCACGCCAACCCGGGGTTTCTCCACCAGCCAGACGACGAACTGTGTTTGGGATTCCACTCCTGCCAATAGGCGGAAGCATATTAGATACCATAGTGTATCCTCCTTACTTACTTAAATTTTCCATCTGGTATGCACGCCAGAAGTCTGCATATAATTTTCTTGAGTCATCTTTCTTATCAGAAGGAGTTCCTCTTAAAGGAACAGATGCTTGTTTTACTTTAACATCACTTTCTTCTTTTCTAGGTTCTGCATTCTTTGATACCAGCTGAGAACCATCATACGCTTTTACAAACTTAACAATCTCACCAAACTTGTTGAGATCTTGATGATATAAGAAGTCAAATGCTTCTTTGATAACATTTACCTGGCTATCCTCATAACCTTTCAAGAAAGCATTATGTACAATAGCATCAGCAACATCTGCAGATACATTTAATGTAGAAGTAATCTCTTCAATTAATGCATCCTTCAGAGGATTAGGAATAAGCCCTTTTAGTTGCTGCTGACAAGCTAAAGAAGTTGCAAGCCTAGCTTTCATTAAGGAAGCTTTAACAGCTCTCTTAATAGCATCAGCTGCATACTGTTCGTCTGTTGCACTTGCTTTTTTAGGTTTTGGAAACTTAGCTTTGAATTCAGAAATATCTGTCCTCTTACCCAATGAAATAGGAGAATTTTCATCTGGTAAATTATCCCCGGTACCTTTTAATGGAGCTACTTCTTTATTGTTAAGCTTAGTATCCTGTTTCTGTGTACAAAGGTCTTTCCAAGAACCATACAACTGACCTTCTTTTTTCTGTTCCATCCTATTTTGCCTAAGTGCAGCTAACCTTTCTCTCAATCTAGATATAGTTTCTTCTCTTGAAGATTTTTCTTGTAGCTTTCTCGTAGGCTCTTCTTTTAAAGGAGCTTCTTTACCTTCCTCTTTTTTACCTTTTTCTTCTTTCTCTTTACCTTTTTCTTCTTTCTCTTTACCTTTTTCTTCTTTCTCTTTACCTTTCTCAAGCATTTTACTTTCAGATTCTAAGGCTTTATTACCTTCTTCTAAAAAGTTGTTTCCTTCCTCAATTGCATTATCAATATCTGAAAGTTCATCAACAGAAAGGTTTTTCTGATTCTGATCTCTAAAGGAAACACCTTGGCTAACAGCTTCAAGTACCTGGTTTAACAAATCTTTTACAGTTTCAAGTTGCTGTTGAATATCAGAATCCGAAGGTTTCGGTTCATCTAAGAATTTTAATGCACCAAGATCTTCATTAGCTGAACCATCACTTACTTCATCTACTGCCCCTTTTGCTTTTTTTAAGTTTGTAAAAAAAGCATGTTTTACTTTCATCTGTGCAAGTTTTCTAAAACCTGACTTTGCTTGATGTACAGAACCTTTGATTTGATTAACAACATTCTGTGATGTTAAAGAAGCAGTTGAGATAACACCATCTTGAATTTTAATGTCCATATGTCTCTCCTTACTTACAGTTGATTGTTTACTACCTGTTGGTACAACAGTTTGATTCTTGTTTTCTAAGAGTTTTTTAAAAAACTCTTTTATTTCATCTTCCTTTCGGGATTTAATATAATCCCTAAGCAAGATATCTATATCCCAACCTCTTGAAACAAGGTTTTCAAGGATAGATACAACATCAATCTGATTTAGAACTTCTAATAGTAATTCAAGTGAGCTTTCCCTTTCATCTGCTGAATTTTTAATCTTGGATGCTCGAGTAAACATTGGTTGATAAGTAAAAGTATTCTCTGTAGAAATATCCTCTACATTACGATTGGAATTGATTTTTATATATTGATCATATAAAATGTCCTTTAAATCCTTGGAAAGTGAATCAATTGCTCTTACGTACAGCTCTTGTTCTGGTGTTAATTCCACCGGTTCTCCTGCAGGAGGCCGACCTAGCTCAAGTGCACCTGTATCTCCAAGATCTAGCCCACCTTCTC
>Ga0308397_1000245_pt1 | contig 41694 bp, 30 predicted proteins | sample Hotspr20SampleT8_FD_202356 | JGI IMG/M metagenome (GOLD analysis project Ga0308397, IMG submission 202356) | Hot spring phototrophic mat microbial communities from Mushroom Spring, Yellowstone National Park, Wyoming, United States - 20051001_T8 ...
ACAGGAGGTCATGCCTTTGTATGCGATGGATTTCAGGATACTTGTTTTTATCACTTTAATTGGGGATGGAGTGGTTATGCTAATGGATATTATTATTACAATGATTTAACACCTGGAAACAATAACTTTACGTACGGACAAGGTGCTGTTGTTTATATTATGCCGTATTTTGGTAAATACTGTGTTGAAAATTTCTTATACAACGATACAGCACGTTCTATAAACGACGGCAGTGGGATTTCATATTATTGGAACAATACATCTTGTTCGTGGATTATAAAACCAAAAAATAATAAGAATGTTACACTATATTTTAACATGTTTAATACAGAACCAAATAATGACGTTTTATATGTGTACGATGGACAAAACGATCAGGCTCCACTAATTGGAGCCTTTTCGGGAAACACACTGCCACCCGTAATAACTTCAACAAATAATTCTCTATTTTTAAAATTTATCACTAACGATACTATTCAAGGACATGGATGGGAGGCTTATTATACTACTTCGTACGTTGGAATTGAAAATAATGAAAATATAACTAACATAAATATTTACCCAAATCCTTGTGATGAATATCTTTACATCGAAAATGTTCAACAAAAGATTAAACAAATTGAAATATATAATTCTTATGGTAAGAAAATAAATTTTTATTACAATACTTGCCAAAATCAATTAAACACATCACACTTACCTAATGGTATTTATTACATAAAAATATATGCAGGTCAACAAGTCTATATCAAAAAATTCTGTATTTTAAGATGAAAAATCTCGTAGTTTTAACCGGAGCCGGTATTAGCTCCGAAAGTGGAATAAGCACCTTCCGCGATAGTGGTGGACTATGGGAACAATATAAAATTGAAGATGTTGCTACACCAGAAGCCTGGAAAAAAGATCCAAAGTTAGTTCTTGAGTTCTACAATCAACGTAGAAAACAATTACTCGAATGTAGCCCTAATGAAGCTCATTACAATTTAGTTGCCTTAGAAAAGTACTTCAACGTTCACATTATAACGCAAAATGTTGACGATTTACATGAAAGAGCTGGTAGTAAAAACGTATTACATTTACACGGAGAACTCAGAAAATCGCAAAGTACTGTTGACCCAAATTTAATATATGAAATTAAAGGATGGGAATTAAAATGGGGCGATAAATGTGAAAAAGGAAGTCAATTACGTCCTTATATAGTTTGGTTTGGCGAACCAGTACCTAAAATTATTGATGCAGAAAAAATTACAGAAACAGCTGATATTTTCGTGATTATAGGAACTTCATTACAAGTATATCCAGCTGCTGGTTTGCTTAATTATGTTAAACCAAATGTACCAATTTATTTAATTGACCCAAATGATGTATTTTACTGGCGTAAAGTTATTCACATTAAAGAAAAGGCTACTACCGGAACAATAAAACTTATGGACTTGTTGCTCAAATAATTCCTATTTCTTTACAATACACTTCTCTGTTCCTACAATTTTACCATTAACAAGAAGTTGAACAAAATAAATACCATCATTTAGTGATGTAACAGGTATTGCTATTGAGTTTGAATTAGATTTTACTTTTAACGACAAATGTTTTTTACCTAAAATATCGTATAATTCTATTAAACCTAGTTGTCCAGCTTGCAAAGTAAAAGGAATATTTATTTCTTTTGATGCAGGATTAGGATATGGTTTATATAATTTAGTTAAAGAATTTGCCGAAATACTTTGTCCTGTTGCATCAAATTTAATGAAAATCCAAGCCGAATCACCATTTCTTACATCGAAAGTGTACATAATAAGTGCTTCTGATGCAATATTATTAGGAAAAAAATGTCCAGAAAAATCATTAACTGTTGTATTCGGAGATATATTCATAGTTTGTGATTCGTTTACATGTGGTGGATAACACAAATTAGCCCAACAAAAAACATTTTGTGTTCCACTTGTTGCACTTATAACCCATTTTCTACAAATTACTTCAATAACAGAACTAGTAATATTTTTAACTTTAACATAAGCAATTATTTCAGGTGTTTGAGGACTTCCATAAACCTTTATAGTATCTCCATACTGAAGAGCAACATCTTGACTATTAAATAATTGTATATTCTGTGAAAACAAATTTAATGATAAACTTAATAAAATAAAGTATAAAATAAAAAATTTTTTCATATTCTTTTTTTTTTACAAAATTACGCATTATTTTTGATTTGTCAAACCTAAAACGTTTAAGCATGAAAAAATTATTTTATTCTTTAGTTATTTGCTTATTAGCAAATTTTGGCAATATTATGGCCCAATTACCTGACGGTAGTATCGCCCCAAATTGGACATTAAAGGACATAAATGGTAATAACCATACTCTTTACAATTACTTAGATCAGGGCAAACGTGTTATAATTGATTTTTCGGCAATTTGGTGTAATCCTTGCTGGTCATATCACTCTAGCGGTGCATTAAAAGATGTTTATAATCAATACGGTCCATCTGGTAGTGTTAACCAAACAATGATGGTATTTTTTATTGAAGGAGATGAAGGAACTATTGCTCAACTCAATGGTGCTTCTCCATCTGTTGGTAATTGGGTTCAAGGAACTCCATACCCAATAATTGCCACTTGCCCCCCTCCAGACGGAAATGGACCAAATGTTTCCGCAGCTTATAATATCGGTTACTTTCCTACAGTTTACACAGTTTGTCCCGACAGAACAATCTATGAATCGGGGCAAAAAACAGCTTCACAGCATTATTCTTTTGCCAATTCCACTTGTGCACCACTTACAACAACCACAAACGATGTAAAAGCATTTAAGCTAACTGTTCCAAATTTTGTTTATTGCACAGGTAGCTTTAGTCCAACATTAACAATACAAAATTATGGAAATGCAAATCTTACCTCTTGCAGTATAGTAGTAAAACTTAATGGTAATATTATTCAAAGTACTCAATGGAATGGAAATTTAGCCAGATACGAAACTGCTAATATTCAACTAAATAGCATTTCATCCCTTCCCGACGGAACACATACATTACTAGTAGAACTATCAAACCCTAATAATACAACAGATGAAAATAACTCTAATAATAACATTTCTAAAACTTTCACAGCAATGGTTAATCCTTATCCACTTCCTTTGTCGCAAAATTTCTCTGGAACAACATTCCCACCTGCTGGATACGACAATGTTGATGCAACCAACGACGGATATAAATGGAAAAGAAGCTCTACTGCCGGATATAATGGAGCTGGTTCAATGTATATTGAATTTTATAACATATCTAGTGGAAATTATGATGATTTCGTTTTACCTTTAATTAGTTTTTCTAACATCAGTAATCCACAACTTACATTCTGGATGGCACATAGAAGATATAGTGCCAGCTACAGCGATAAATTGCAAGTAGATATTTCAACAAATTGCGGTCAAACCTGGACTCAAGTATGGATGAAATCGGGAGCCAATTTAGCCACAAATCCCAACTATACTACCTCCCAATACTTAAATCCTGCCTCAAGCGATTGGCGACAAGAAACAGTTAATTTAACAAATTACCAAGGACAAAGCAATATTTTAATTCGATTTAGAGCAACAAGTGGATATGGTAATAATTGTTTCGTTGATGAAATTAACATTACTGGAACATCAGGCAATTCAATAACAAACTTAAACCCAGTAATTGATATTTTTCCAAATCCTGCACAAAACAATTTCTACATTACAAACGCACAAAACTCAACAATAGAAATACTTGATATTGTCGGAAACATTATTACAAGTCAAAAAATTAATAACTCACTTGAAACAATTGAAGTAAGCAACATCGCTAATGGCACATATTTTGTCAGAATTATAAATAATAATGGTAATTATACAAAGAAAATAGTTATCAATCAATAATTTATGAAAACATCAATGATATTTATATTTGTGCTTCTGTCATCAATGGCAGGAGCACAAACTTTTAAAATACCATCAGTTGAATTAAAAACTATTGACGGGAAAAAAATTAATACTTCCGAACTCAACAACACCGGCAAACCAATTATTATCAACTTTTGGGCTACATGGTGTAAACCATGTATCAAAGAACTTAGCGCTATTGCTGAAAAATACGACGAATGGCAAAAAGAAACAGGCGTTGTTATATATGCTATTTCGATTGATGACTCAAAAAGCATTAGCAGAGTTGCTCCTTTTGTTAATACAAAAGGTTGGGACTACGTTGTTTTACTTGACCAAAACAGCGACTTTAAACGTGCAATGAATGTAATAAATGTACCACATTCGTTTATTTTAGACAAAAAAGGTAATATCGTTTATCAACATACAACATACGCAGAAGGCGACGAAAATAAAATATACGAAATACTTAAAAAAATAAGTAAAGAATAATTAAGTTATAATTTTTGTATTTTAAAATTAACTACTTTTGACTTTTTGAAAAAATAATTTATGCAATTTAGTAGATATTTTAAAGTAATTGTGTTGTTAATTTTAGTTTGTCAAAATTTATTTGGTCAAAATGTAAATGAAGGAGAAATACACGGTAATATTCAAATTGATGCTCAAACATATTCTGCCGATAGCGTAATAAACGCACCCAGAGTTCCAGAAAAGATGTTGCTTAATTCTTTTGCTAATATTATTTATACAAAAGGCAAATTTACTGCAGGAATACGTTACGAAGCATATCTAAATACGATGATAGGATTCGATTCAAGATACAATGGAACAGGAATACCTCACAAATTTTTAACATACAGCGACGAACAATTAGAAATAACCGCTGGTAGCTTTTATGAACAATTTGGTATGGGCTTAGTTCTCAGAGCTTATGAAGAAAAATCTATTGGTTACGATAATGCTTTTGAAGGAGTAAAAGTAAAATTTATTCCTTATAAAGGTATAATTTTAAAAGGCTTAACAGCTAAGCAAAGAAACTTTTTTGACTTAGGGCCTGGAATTGTTCGTGCCGCAGACGCAGAAATTACTTTAAATGAAATACTTCCATCAATGGAAAATTCTTCAACAATGGTAATGTTTGGAGGTAGTTTTGTAAGCAAGTACCAAGCAGACAAAGATCCAATTTATAAATTACCGGTAAATGTTGCAGCATGGGCATCACGTTTACAAATACTTAAAAACAAATGGAGTTTTTATTCAGAATATGCTAGTAAAATAAATGATCCTTCTACAGATAATCGTTATATATACAAAGATGGAAACTCTTTACTCGTTAATATAAACTATACCACAAAAGGGTTTGGATGGTTACTTAATGCAAAGCGAGTTGACAACATGAGTTTTAGAAGCGACAGGAATGCTACACTTATGCAATTAAGCATAAATTATATTCCTGTATTTACAAGAACTTTTACTTATACACTTTTAAATAAATATCCTTATGCAACTCAAGCAAATGGTGAAATTGGAGGCGGAACAGAACTTCTGTATAAATTTAAAAAAGGAACATTTTTAGGTGGTGAGTATGGAACAAATATATCACTTAACTATAACCGTTTATACGAAATAAGGAAAAATACTCCTAACGATACTAATCAAATAAACATACCTGGTACACTTGGTTATAAAAGCCCTTTTTTTAGAACTGGTAACAAATTATATTACGAAAATATAACTTTTGAAATTAATAAGAAATTTTCAAATTCATTTACCTCAAATTTTGTTTATCAATACTTCGTATACAATTATGACATACTAAGAGGGATAACAGGATACGGAATGGTGTATGGACATACAGGTGTAATTGATGCCACTTATAGATTTAACGATAAAAACGCTATAAACATTGATACGGAAATTCTTTTTACAAAACAAGATCAAGGCAATTGGGCTTTAATATCGGCAGAATATAGTATAGCACCTTCTTTTTTCTTTTCAATATCCGATCAAATAAATTTTAATAATCCTAAAAATAACGAAATTAAACATTTTTATTTTGGTAGTATAGCTTATGCTAAAAAAGGTTCAAGAATACAAATCGGGTATGGACGACAGCCAGAGGGTGTTATGTGTGTAGGTGGAGTTTGCAGAAATGTACCAGCATCTAACGGATTTTTAATTTCTTTAAGTTCTACTTTTTAAAATACATTTTAAAAAATTAAATTTTGCAACTATCTTATTGAAAAATAACATAAAATTAACCTTATATTTATGATTAGCAAAGTTTATATTTATTATTTTGCTTATAAGTATGAAAGGCTTTTTTAAATTAATTTTATTTACCTTATCAACTTATTTGCTATATTGGATTATAATTATTATCATAAATTTTTATTACGATTATGTTCCAAAAAACAAACTTGAAAAATTTACCGAAGCAACTGTAATCAATAAAGATACTCTAAAATTATTAATATGGAACTTAGGATATGCAGGACTTGGAGAAAATATGGATTTCTTTTACGAAGGTGGTTCAGAAGTTTATCCTAATAAAAATTATTACGACTTTACGTTAATGAACATAAAACATATATTAAAAAAATACGATACAATATGCGATTTTATTTTACTTCAAGAAGTTGATTTTTATTCAAAACGCAGCTACTATCTTAACCAAAAAAAATACATTAAAAAAAATTTAAAACAACAAATATTCTCAGATTCACTTGTTAATTATAATGTCAAGTTTTTACCATTGCCATTAAAAAAACCTATGGGACAAGTAAATTCTGGCCTTGTTAGTTTTTCCAAATATAATCCATACTTAAAATTCGATTTTTACTTCGACCAAACATATTCTTTTCCAAAAAAATTATTTTTTTTAGATAGAGGAGTTTTAATACATGGATACTTATATAAAAATAATAAATTTCTATTCGTTATTAACATTCATTTATCTGCCTTCGACGATGCAATAGAAGCCAGAGTAAAAGAAATAAACGTTTTAAAAGAAATAATAAATTTAATGGTTAACAAAGGGCATTATGTTGTTGTTGGAGGCGATTGGAACATCAATCCACCAAATTTTAAATTATTAGATACTTCACTTTTTAATCCAGTATATTATACTGAACAAAACAACGAGTTCTTTAATTCTAAATTCAAATATGCTTACGATTCTATTACCGCGACTAACAGAATGGTTAACGAACCATTTATTGTCAACAAAACAATGGTTTCTACTTTAGATTATTACTTATGTTCTAAAAATATTAATATATTATCTGTTAATTCTGTTAACCTTCAATTTAAACATTCAGACCATAATCCTGTTAAACTAATGTTTTGTTTAAATTAAAAATCATAATAAAATATTATTTAAAAAAAATTACTCATTCGAAACTATAAAATTTATACTTTTTTGGTATTTTTCGAGAAACTGGTTAAAAGTGTAATTTTTAGGAATACACTTCGTGCTTATACGCGTAATATAATTTTCAACTGTTTTTAATTTGATATCGAGAATTTTTGATATATCTATATTCTTATAATTATGTATTTTAAGCTTAAAAACCATTTTTTCTTTATCTGTAAGTGTCGCAAATTCTTCAAAAAAATAATCAATGTCATCTGAAAATAAATGCAAAAGCTTTTCATTTAGGTAATCTGTTGTAATAAATACATCATTATTGCTATCGTATAAAACATTTTTTATAACATCTACAAACATTTTTTCATCGCTTGTTTTTGGAATAAAACCATTTGCACCTAATTTTTTGCACAACCATACTGTTTCTATCTCATCATAAAGCGATATAACAATAATTTTACACGATGGCTGCTTCGCTTTTAGATGTTTAATTACATTAAAACCACTTATACCTTTAAGATTTAAATCAACAATAGCAAAAGTTATAAGATATTCTTCTAAATATTTCGATGTATCAATAATATTATCAGCTTCAAAAAAAATAACTTCTTCAAAATAATCTTTTATTATATTCTTGTACGATAAACGTATTAAAGGATGATCTTCTACAATTAATACTTTCATTTTAATTAAAAATTATTTTAATATTGAAACCTTTATTAATCCAATAATAAACCTTACCATTAAGTATTTTTGCCCTTAACATTATAGAATGAATCCCGAAACCTGCTTTGATTTTAATATTTGAATCATTATCGTTATAGTCTTTATAATCTAAAATAAAAGAATTTTTTGCTTTTTCTATTTTAATTTTTATAAGGCTACCTTTACAATATTTTAAGCTATTTGATATAAGTTCTTGAATAATTCTGTAAAGATGGAGCGATTTTTCAGCCGTCATATTATTAATATCAGAATTTATTTCTTTTATAATAACAAAATTACTATTATTTTCGGTTTCATATATTAACCTATTTATGGCTTCTTCAATAGAATTATTTATTAAATGAACAGGAAATATTTCATGTGACGTATGACGCACATTATCAATAACTTGATTTATTTTTACTAAAAGATCTTTATCTTTCTGAATAATACTGTTTTTTGATATTAAAATTAATGATTGACCTATGTTATCATGCAAATTCATAGAAATTTCTTGATTAAAGCTTTCCTGATATTTTATTAATTCCTGTGTAAATAATTCTTTTAATTTTTGTACTTTTTTGATATATAAATTTCTTCCTGCTAAATACAAAGAAATTATTATGAATATAAATAGTATTAATATATAAACTATGCTTTCTTGAATTTTCTTCTTATATTTTTCGCTTTTTAAAAGTTTTATTTCTAAATTTTTATTATTTAAGTCTATATTAAGAAGTTCTATTTTATTTGCAAATTGACTAACAATTGTTGTTTTAAGTGTGTCAAGAATTTGTTGTTGTGAACTATATGCCATAATAGCATAATAATAGGCACTATCTATTTGTCTTTTATCATAATAAAGTTCAGAAATATCTTTATATATTTCTGGTAACATAATTACGCTTGCTTCTTTTAACGTTTTATTATAATAATAAAATGCTGAATCTTTATTCTTATTCATATAAAGATCGCTTAAAAGCCAATAATATATTGAAATATATTCTTTATTTATTGATGAGTCTTTAACAACTATCGGTAAAATTTTTTTAGCATAGTAAAAAGACGAGTCTAATTTATTTAAATAATAATAAGAGCGTGAAATATTTATCGCCGCACCAATTGCATACTCTATTAAATTATACTTATACATAAAATCGTATATTTCTTTGAAATTTTTTATAGCTTTATTATACTCCATATTAGAATACAAAATAACATTTTCATTATGTTTATACAAATAATCTAAAATTGGATTTGAGTTTTTTTTCCTAAAATTTAATCCGATATTTAAATACTTTTCACCACTTGATACTAAATTGAGATTTAAGTATATAGCAGACAAATTTAAAAAAGTATGATACAATTCAGGCAACGAATCTTTTAAACCAATATCAATAGCTTTGTACAATAATTTCGCCGCTTTCGACATATTATTTCTTGCAAAATAAAAACTAGCTGTATTTAAAGAACGAACTTTTAAAGAATTAGTTATATCAGAGTTTGTAATTATCCGATTTAAATAATAATCTACAGAGTCTTTTTCTTCTGATAAAGTAAAAACCCACATTTTATAAAAAAGCAGGTTATGGTGGTAATTCTTGTTTCTAACTATATTTGAATTTTTATAAAGGTATTCTAATGTTTTTGTAGCTTCTGATTTATATCTTCTTACAACTTGGTAATTCATTTTATAATAATTGTATATCCATTGTTTTAAAGCTAAGTTAGAATGTGTATATTTTCTTTCAACATATTCTAATAATTTAGTTGTATCTATAAATGAATAGTAAAGCAAACTATCAATTTGGGTAAATGAATTATTAATTGCCAAACAAAATAATACAGTTAAAAGTTTTTTCATATAATAATATTATTTTAAACAAATTTAGAATAAACTAATTTGTAAAAAAATGACGATATTTAATAAGTTTTTGTAATTGAAGTAAATTATTACAAGTATCTATAATTTTAATAGCCTGAATAAAAATTACTTATAATTTAAAACAAGATAAGAGACCTTTGCAAAACTAATAAATGCTAACAAAGTCATATGTGTATAGTACTGAAATTCTGATTGATTAAATTTCAAGTACATCGTTTTAATATATTTTTTCAAAGGTCTCGATAAAAATGTAAATTTTTATAAAAAATTGCATTTTTGGGGGTATACCCCCTTGTTTTTTGGATTTTTTTGTTATTTTTTTGTAAAAAAATTAAGCGTATGAAAAAAATAATTTATATGTTAATAAAATTTTGTGTAGAAAAGTTTATTTGCAAGGTAAAATTCAACTTTTTATTGTCATTATTTATTGTTGCAATGATACCAAAAGTTATCAATGCGCAAATAGCTATTAACACTTCGGGTAATAATCCTCATTCGAGTGCTGCTTTCGATATTGATTTTATCGACAAAGGCTTATTGATTCCGCGTGTAGCTTTAACACAAACAACATCGTCGTCGCCTATTACTAGTCCTGCAACCAGTTTATTAGTGTATAACACAGCAACTATCAACGATGTAACTCCCGGTTATTATTACTGGAATGGTAGCAGATGGATACGTATAGCAGGAAATGGCAGCTGCAATACTGCAAACTATGTTTTAAAATCGAATGGAACAGATGCAATATGTAGTCAGATATTTGATAATGGTACAAATGTAGGAATTGGAACAACAAGTCCTTTAACAAAACTAGATGTAGTTGGAAATATTCTCGCTACAAATGGTGGCATTCGTTCTGGTAATACCAACAATTGGGCAAATCATGATATTTTTGTTGCAGCAATTACTGAGCACCCCTCTTTTGTAGGATTAAGAGCTCGTGGAACATTAGCATCTCCTGTATATCCATCAACTAACGATATACTATTAACAGTTACAGGAAGAGATATGATTGACGGCTATAATGGATATGGCGGCAATCCTTTTGCATTTGGCGGAGGGGCTATTGAATTCAGAGCTGCTGAAAATTTTTCCGGTACAAATAAGGGATCATATATAACCTTTAATACTACAAACATTGGCTCTAATATACAAACAGAAAAAATGCGTATAACAGCAAACGGTGATGTAGGAATTGGAACAGGAAGTCCTATCGCTAAATTAGACGTAAGAACTACCGCAGTTAATGTTGCATTATTAGCATTAAGCGACAATCAAAAAACATTTCAAATTGGAGTTGGTACTAATTTTGCTGGGGTAAACAATCCTGACGGAATAGTTGCTTATGATATTTCTGGCAATGAATTTCACATGTTTGGTGGTCATGTTATCCCTGAAGCACAAGAAATTAGAGATTTAGGAACTAATACAAGAAGATGGCGGGATTTGTATGTTTATGATGTATATTTTAGTTCTGTTGGTAATTGGTTCTCAGCTATTTATTCTTCTGATGAACGTTTTAAAAAAGAAATTAAACCATTAAATGAGGTAAGCAGTAAAGTATTAAAAATGAATCCTGTTTCCTTCAAAATGCGAACAGAAGAATTTCCTGACAAACACTTACCAAAAGGTAACCAAATAGGATTTATTGCCCAAGAATTAGAAAAACTTTTTCCTGAATTTGTTAATACTAACGATGAAGGATATAAGACAATTGATTATGGTAAATTAACAACTATTCTGGTTAAAGCTTTCCAAGAACAAAATCTAAAAATCGAAGAACTAGAGAATAAATTAAAGCAAATAGAAAAACAAAATGCCGAATTAAAAGATAAACTAAATTCATTACAAAATAATACAACAAAATAAAATATAAAAATTTTACTAAGCATATTTTTCACTAAATAACTAAAGCATATCATAGTCTATCTATGAATTATTTAAAAAGGGCTTAATCTTAATGTTCTTTTCGTTCATCATATCACCAGGATTTATGCCTGGTTTGCCTTCTGGAATAGGGACATTCATTTTATTGAAATATTCTTCCCAAGCAGGAAGAAAATTTTCGCTATTTAACTCTTTAAATGTCATTGGTTTTAATGTAAAAAAATAACTATTACGCTTGTTTTTGTATAAAAAATATACTAATTCGCTACAATAAAAAGCATCGTTATAAATATCAAAAACACTATCGTAAGGCTTGTGTAAAAATTTTACAATTTCAATATTTTTTGGTAAAAACCTTTTTGGCACCCTACCTAAAAAAATCTTATTCGACCTTAATATAAAAGTATCTAAATGTGTTAAAACAACACCTTTGCTTATAGCTTCTAAAACAAATATTTTATTATCTTTCAGTAAAACTATTCCAACATGGTTAACATAATTACCTTTATATGAAGGTGTAACTTTTTCAATAGCTTCGCAGAATGACCCACAATCTATTTTTTGAAATAATAAATCGCCATTACGTAATTTTAACGATTGTGAAGGTAAATCAATAAAAATGAAAAACAATATAATAATAGTTGTAAATTTTATCATAATTTTGAATTAAAAAGTAAAGCTGCACTACCTAACACAGCAGCATTTTTGTTGAGTAATGCCGAAGGTAGTATTTTAACTTTGTTTTTAAAAACATTTAATACTTCTTTATTTATCTCTATTTCAATAATAGGTATTAACAATTTGTGAGCATTTGCTATTCCACCAAACAAAATAATTGCTTCGGGATCGAGTATAGTTATTAAATTTACCAATCCTTTTGCTAAAATTCGTGCAGTGTACTCAAAAGTTTTACATGCTATATTATCGTTTTGTAAAGCTAATTTATAAATATCTGGTACAGAAATTTCTGTTAAAAAAATAGTATTATGTTCCGAGAAATAAATGTCTTTATAAGTTTGCTTAATTCCTCTTGAAGAAACAACCGTTTCGAGACAACCGTTTGAACCACAGTTACATAATCTATCTATGTTATCAAATTTAGTATGTCCAAACTCTCCTGCATATCCGTGCTCCCCGTGTATAATATTTCCATTAACATAAATGCCGCTACCAAGTCCAGTTCCTAAAGTTAAAACCACAAAGTTGTTCATTTCTTTTGCACATCCGAAAAATTTTTCGCCTATAGCAGCAGCATTAGCATCGTTAGTGAGCTTTACAGGCAAATGAAATATATTTTCTGTAATTTTTACAATAGGAATATTATTGCCCCATTTTAAATTTGGAGCAAATTCGATATATCCGTTATAATAATTTCCATTAGGAGCCCCTATACCTATTCCCGATATATTTATATCACTTTCTCTTTGAAATTCAAGATATTTTATATAAATATCCTGAATAAGATAATTAATAGAAGAATATTTTTTTGTTTCAAAATGTAATTCGTATAAAATAGTTCCTTTGTTATCTACAATTCCTGCAACAGTATTGGTTCCTCCTATATCTATACCTAAAACGTAATTCATAGATTTATTAATTCCATTTAGTTTTTCTTAAAAAAAATATTAAAACCGTTGTAGTTAAAATTGCAATTATTGCATAAAAAATGGCAACTAAATAGTGTTGTAAGATTATTTCACCTATAAAAAATAAAAACATTAAAACCGTAATACAACCAATTATCCATAAAAACAATAATTTTATCATACTCGAAGTATTATTTTCCCCTTTATTAAAGATTTTCCATCCCGGTCCGTCAGGTTTTACTTTATTGTAAAACTCTTTTAATATTAATTCATCTGTTGGCTTTGTTAAATAAGTTATAATAACCCAAACTATAGTTGACCAAACTAAAATAAAAATCAAAGAATCTGGAAAGTTTATTTGATAATATTTTAAAAATGGATAGATAATAAACGGAGCAACAAGAGCTGATATTTCGGACCAAGCATTTATACGCCACCAATACCAACGTAATATTAACACAGGACCTATTCCAGCACTACATTCTAAAATAAATTTCCAAGCATCACTAATCTTATTTAATTTTGATGTTAGTAGTAAACTTAATATTACAAATAAAAAAATTGTAAGTCTAGACACGTTTACGTAATATTTTTCTGATTTTCCTTTTTTAATATAAGGCTTAACCAAATCGTTTATTATGTACGATGTACCCCATAAAGATTGGCTGGCAATAGTTGACATATATGCGGCAAAAAAAGCTGCAACAAGTAATCCTAAAATACCTGATGGCAATAAATCTCTTATAACATAAACAAATCCCTCCCCTTTTTGACTTGGTGGAAGATCCGTATAAAGGACAAGCGAAACAAGAGCAACTATAATCCATGGCCATGGTCTTAATGCAAAATGAGCTATTTGAAACCATAATGCTGCCATTACACTATGTTTTTCGTTTTTAGCTGCCATTATACGCTGAGCAATATAACCTCCACCTCCTGGTTCTGCACCGGGATACCAGCTTGCCCACCATTGAATACCTATGTATATAATAAAAGAAATTAAACTCAACTGAAGTACACCAGATATACCATGTTGGAAATTGTCATTTAAAACAGGGAAAAAACTAAAAATGTTTTCTGGTAACTTAGATTTTAAACCTTCTATTCCATTTATAGATGGATGATTTAAAGAATAAATTGCAAGTACAATACACCCAATCATTGCAACAACAAATTGAATAGAATCAGTAATAGAAGTGCCCATAAGTCCCGAAAGTGTGGAATACAATGCAATAAATAACATTGCAACGCCAACCCATAAAAGATGAGAAGAGAGTTCAAAGCCCAAAAAATTAATTTGACTATATCCAATAAAAGTTATATCGGGAAATAAGACTCTTAAAATTTTTACCATAGCTAAATTAACCCAAGCAATAACTATAACATTCATAAAAGCACCAATGTATATTGACCTAAACCCTCTTAAAAAATGAGCTTCTTTCCCTGAATATCGCAATACAACAAATTCACAATCTGTCATAATACCTGCTCTTCGCCAAAGTCGTGCAAAAAAGAATACGGTAAGCATGCCTCCAAATAGCATATTCCACCATAACCAATTGCCTGCTATACCGTTTTGTGCTACTAACTCAGTAACTGCTAACGGAGTATCGGCGGCAAAAGTTGTTGCTACCATACTTGTACCTGCCACGTACCAAGGTAAATTTTGACCACTTAAAAAAAAGTTTTTTATACTTGATGCTTTCTTATGAAAATAATATCCTATCAAAAAATATAGAACAAAAAACGAAAAAACAACAATCCAATCTATGTATTGCATAGTTTAAAAAATTTTAATAATGCAAAAAAAATTAATTTTCATACAACTATAAAAAAAATAAGATGTAACAGAAAAAATAAAACAAAAATATTGTTCAATAAAAAATTTATTGCAATAAAAGTTGTTAATTAACATTTACTAATTATATTTTACAACAGAATCACGTAAAACCAAATTTGCATCAAGTTTTATTTGTATAAATTCCTTTTGCTCTTCGTTTATTTTAAAACTTTTTATTAGCTTAATAAGATTTTCTGTTGCATATTTTGCATAACTTTCTAAAGGTTGAACTACTGCAGTTATAGTAGGCGTAGTAAATCTAAAAACATCAATATCATCAAAACTTACAATTGAAAGATCATTTGGTATTTTAATGTTTATTTCTCTACATACTTCAAGAATTGTCAATGTAATTTGATAATTTGCGGATAAGATTGCAGAAGGCATAACCTTATTATTAGACCAGTCTCTAAAAATGTTTAAAATAGAATTATACATTTTATATCTATCTATTGTTTTGTAATAGAAATCGTTATAATTTATAAAACTATTGTTATTAATAGCTTCTTTATATCCAAGAAATCTATCTACCTGGCTACTAATATGAGATGGCGAAACAGTAAAACAAGCTATTTTTTTGTGCCCTTGCTCTATTAAGTATTGAGTAGCCTCTTGTGCAGCTTTAAAATTATCAATTACAACATAATGACAAGGAAAAGATGAAAATTTCCTATCTATTAAAATAAAAGGGATATTCTCATTTTGTAATTTAAATAAATTATTTGAATTTTCGCTTGCTGATGATAAAATAATACCATCAATCTGTTTTTCTAAAATTGTTTCTATTACTTTTTTCTCTTTTTCCTCATTTTCATCAGTATTACAAATAATTAAATTGTAATCTTCGCTGATGCAATAATCTTCAATATAACGAGCTATTTTAGAATAAAATTGATTTGAAATATCTGAGACTACTAAACCTATAGTATTTGATTTTCCTATTTTTAGTCCACGTGCAAACTGGTTTGGTTTATAATTTAACTCTTCGGCTAATTTCAATACTTTTTCTTGCGTTGCTTTACTAATGCCATTTTCATCGCCTTTGCCGTTTAATACAATTGATACTAGCGCTTTAGAAACTCCTAACATTTCGGCAATGTCGCTCAAAGAAACCTTTTTATATTTCATATAACAAAATTACTATAAGCAAAGATATGTAAAATTCTAAAACGATTTAGATAATTTTATAAAAAAGATTTTTGTTTATTTTTTTTGATGGTTTAAAAAGAGTTTTTTCCTAAAAAAACAGTTTAGCATAAGTAACATAATTATTTCAAAATATAGTTCGTTAAAATTAAGATCTTCTCCTGATTGTATTTTATTATAAATTTCATCAATGCTAATGTAACCTAGTTCAGCGTAATATATTTCTTGTTCGTACTCATTATAAAAACTTATCCCCGCTGTTTTAGAATATTCAATTCCTGTTGCTGTTGTATATTTTTTTTCTTTTATTTTAACATTAAAATTACAGAATTTATATGGATACATATTTTTTAATTTTTTCTACAAATTACATTAAATTCACAATATTCGCAATTTTTAATTTCTTTTGTTTGTTCAAATGGAATTTGTTCGTTTAACATATTTTCTATAGTTTTATTTAACTCATTTTCAAAATTCTTAACGATATCTGAACTAAAATTTAGAACCTTGTTACCAATCATTATAATATTATTAAGTTTATCTTGAAGTTTATCCATAAAAACATTTTCCATATAAATTGGTATTTCATTTTTTTCATTCATTTTGAACAAATAAGCATAAAAAGCTAACTGAAAAGCATACTTATATTTTTCGTCTTGTTTGAACAATTCTGAAATATCTTCAATTTTTTGCACATAAGCACTCGTAGATAATTTAAAATCAATAATATATACAGCATTATTATCTTTTAAAATTAAATCAGGTTTACCTTTCAATTTTATTTTACGATCATTCATTAAAATTTCGTAACTTAGAAATTCTTCTATATTTATTACATCTAATGGATATTGTCTTTGCATTTGATTTTTTTCAAATTCTAAAAAATTTTTTACATATTGTTTTACTTGCAATTTTTTAATTGTTTCATTTATTGTTTGTATATTTTCATTTTCTTGTATTATTTCGTCTAAATTTACTTTATCGTAATCTTTAAGCTCAATTATTTTGTTAGCAGAAAATATTTTTTTAATAACATTATGAATTTCATTGCCGAGTTCAATTTGTTGTATTGGTTCAATAAAAAAATTGCTCGATTTTAATTTAAGAACATACTTAAAATAAAAGCGCAACGAACATATAATAAAATCGCTAATGGTATTTCTTGAAAAAACTAAATTACTTGCATCGTTTAAAAATTCTTGCCAGTTTTTATCTTTTTTGGATATTGTTATAGGGAATTCATCAACTGTTATTTTAAAACTTAAAGATGGTTTAACTTCATTAACTAAAATATTTTTATCGTACTGTATTTGCCTTATGTAAACAGATGGTTCAGCAGGTTTGTCATCTATTAGTCTTGCATAACTTAAATAAACATCCGAAGAGCGTTGTAAAAGCTGGTAAAAATGAAAAGCTGTAATAGCTTCATATTTATCAACTGTTGGTAATCCATAATATTTTCTAAACGAATTTAAAATTAGTGTTTGAAATTGATATTTTGAACCTGTGTGTTCTTCATTTAACGACAAGACTATTACATTTTCAAAATCTAATAAACGAGTTTCTAATAAACCCATTATTTGAATACCCGATAAAGGTTCGCCTATTAAATCAATTTTCTGAGCGTTACATATCTGTAGTATTAAATTCAACCAGGTTTTTGTATAATTAAATTTTATGTTTAATTTATTTACCAATTCACTAAATTTTTCTATTGTATTACAAATTTTTCTTATAGCTTGAATTTCTATTATAACATATTTTTTTTCGGCTTCTGAGCTAAAAGATAAACTATTTTCTATTGTTTTAAGAATACTTAATAAAGTGTTTACTTTATCTTTAAAATCTTGATTTTCGATCAAAAAAATCTTAATCTCATTAAATAATATTTCTTCGCTATTTTGTTGTATTTTATAAGTGTACTTCGAACACTCTTTTACATTATTTACCAATTGAACTGACCAATCGTACTTTACTAAAAAAGGATGATACAAAAAATTTAACAGCAAATTTGAATTTACTTCGCCATTTTTTTGTTTTTGATACAAATTGAATAAATTCTTAATAAAACTAAATGTCCAAGTATTTGACATAGAATAACCCATCGTAACATTAACATTTTTTATGTTAGATGGTAAAGAATTAAGCACATTTTGCAATAATTTTTCGTTCAATAAAACAATAGCTACTTTGTTTTCTTCATTTTTATTTACAGTGTTTTTTAATAGTTCTGGTAAGTATTTAACCTGAGAAACTTCATTTTCGAATTCATAAAGAAAAATTTTTTTATTCTTTATCGAATTATTTTTAACAATAAAACCTTCTGGATTAGGATATTTTTTTATCCACTGTCGTAAAAACTGTCCACTATTGTTTAACTCGTTTTCTATATACCAATTATCATATTCCCACAAAAAAGTAAAATTGTTTTTTTTGCTTATTTTTTCTATTATTAATTGTTCGCTTTTATAGAGTTCATTAAAACCTACAAAAAAAATATTAAACGTTAAATTTATTTTATCAACTTCATTTTCATAAAAATAGCGATTTATTAAACCGTCGTATGCAATTCTTTTTTCTTTAAGAAAATTAGTATAATCGAAGTAAACATTGCCTATGGAATTCCATATTTTTTTATACGACTCTAATTTATCTTCTTTTATTAAAAAATTATCCTTAAAAAAAATCTTACTAATTTCGTCTAAAATAGGAAACTGTTCTTTTAGCTTCTCATATTCGTTAATGTTAGAAAAAAGTTTTTTAGCATCAACACATTCGTTATCAACATCGTTAAAATCGTTTAAAATAATTTTTCCTAGATATAAAAAATCATCGAATGCTATATTGCTTACTATATCTTTTTCTTTAAACTGTTGATAAAGGTAAAAAAGTAAGACTAACTCGTCGGCTTTAGAGAGAACAGAGTTTTGATTTATCCAGTCTTTTAATGAAATAATTTTTGGTAACCAAGTTGTATTCTGTCCAAGTAACTTTGTAAATTCTTCTTCTAAAAATAAACAAGAACGCCTATTGGGCATTAAAACTAAAATTTGATGTAAGTTACCTGTATGTTTTAAATTTATATATTTTGCTACTTCGCTTAAAAATTTATTCATAATCTTTAATGTTTATAGAATTTAGTCTTAATAAAGAAAAGGATTAAAATTATAATGGCACAAACTATTCCTATTGTATAACTTGTTATTTTACTAAGGTTAAAACCTTCTGGTGCAAATAAAATATAGGTTGTTATTACTGCTGTCATAAAAACAGATGGTATAAGAGTTAATAAATAAAATTTTTCATTTTTTATAAGATAAACTGTGATTGTCCACAAAACGATGGTAGCAAGAGTTTGATTTGCCCAAGCCATATATCGCCATATTATATCGAAATTGATTTGAGTAAGCAAGAAACCTGCTAAAAATATAAAAACAGAAATAATTATGCGGTTTTTAATAGGTTTTTGATTTAATTTTATGAAGTCGGCAATAATAAGTCGTGCACTTCTGAAAGCCGTATCGCCGCTAGTAATAGGTGCAGCAACAACTCCAAGCAATGCTATAATACTACCAAAAGCCCCTAATAAGTTAAGTGAAATATGATGAACTGCCCAAGCTGCATTTCCTTGGTTTTCTATCATTACTTGATTTAGTTGTTGTACACCGCCCCAAAAACTCATTCCAATAGCAGCCCAAATAAGTGCAATTAGCCCTTCTACAGTCATAGCGCCATAAAATACTCTCCTGCCATAGCGTTCGTTTTGAATACAACGAGCCATCATTGGCGATTGTGTTGCGTGAAAGCCAGATATAGCCCCACATGCTATTGTAATAAACATCATAGGAAAAACGGGAAACTTTTCGGCATCTGAATGTAAGTTATTTAAAGTTAATTCAGGTACAGGTAATCCTTTAACAAACATCGAAATAAGCACAGATACAGCCATTATTATTAAAGCCAATCCAAAAACAGGATATATTTTACCTATTATTTTATCAACTGGTAAAGTTGTCGCTAATATGTAATAGACAAAAATTATACTAGCCCAAAAAGTAATCCCAAGTTCGCCTTTTGTCATACTGTCTAAAATTTTGGCCGGTCCAGTTACAAAAACTGCCCCAACCATAATCATCATTATTAAAACAAAAATTCGCATAACTTGTTTTACTGTTAATCCGAGATAGTCGCCAGTAATTTCAGTTATTGAAACTCCATTTTTACGAATAGACATCATTCCAGAAAAAAAATCGTGTACAGCACCTGCAAAAATATTTCCAAGTACTATCCACAAAAAAGCAACAGGTCCCCACATAGCACCAGCTAAAGCTCCAAAAATTGGTCCCAAGCCTGCTATGTTTAAAAATTGAATAAGAAAAATTTTATACCAAGGCAAAGGCACATAATCAACACCGTCGGAGTATGTAATTGCTGGTGTTTGGCGATTTTTATCTATTAAAAAAACTCGTTCTACAAGGCGTGAGTAAAAATAATAACCAAAAAATAATAATAAAACCGATACAATAAAAGTTATCATAACATTAAACTTTTTCAATCAGGTTTTTATCTAAATTGTACAAATAAGCTTCTATGTTTTTATATCCCATTTGACTTAACAAGTTGCTATACTTTTTTATTTGGTAATGGTATTTTTCTAATTCAGTATCACCTGTTTTAAATTCTACAAGAATAACTTTATCTTTTAAAATAAAAATTTTATCAGGACGATATTTTTTTTTGTCGCTTACAATAAATTGTTCACTTATTATTTGCAAAGAATTTTTATACCATTTATAAATATCAGTTTTTTCATTCAAAATTTTTTCTAATTTACTTTTTATTTCTTTTTCATCATTTTCTGTTACATTGTATTCGCAAAAAACTTTTTCAGCAGCTTGTTCCCACATATCTATGTTTGAAATTCGTTCTAAAATTTTATGTAACAAGTTTCCGTATGCAATATTTCTATTTGTATTTAACTCTTCGTGCAAATTTACAATAAGCGATACATCGAATATGTTGGTTTTATTCCATATTAGCAAATCTTTTTCAATTTTTTTAGTTTCTACTTGTAATGTTTTTAACTCTCCTATTTCAATAATATTTTCATTTTTGAATTTTGATATTTCACACTCTTTACCGTTTATTTCTATTTTTTTCGTAAAAAAACCTTGATTATTAAAAACATCTATTAAATCTTTGCCAATACCTGATTTGTAAACTTTAAATATTAAAACTTTTTTTGCCCGTGTTAATGCTACATACAAAATGTTTAAGTCATCAACTTTGTTTTTCATTTTGTTTCTCTCAAATTGTTCTTTAAAACTTGTTTCGAGCAAACTTTTTGAAGAATTAACTAAAACAACTGGCAATTTATCTTTTTCTATTTTATTATTTTCAATCCACAAATATTCAGAATGAGATTTTTTAGGCCAATTTACGTATGGTATAACTACTGCTTCATATTCAAGTCCTTTTGAACTATGAATTGTTTCTATAAATATTCCTTCGCTTTTTGAAGTTAGTACAATTGTTTTATTTCGTCCTTCTTTAAAATACCAATCTATAAAAGCAATTTCGTTATTATCGTTTTTCGCCAAAAAGTTATTCAGCATCTGCAAAAAATTGTGTGCAAAAATTTTTTCAGTTTCGTTAATTTCAATAAAATCGAAAGTTTCGTTAATAATAAATTCTACCATTAAATATAACGAAAGTGGTTGTTTTTTTTCGACTTTTTCTATTAGAGATTCCTTAAATATTTGAATTTCTCTATCGTTTTTTTTACTCAATTTTCTCAGCAATTCATTTACAACATAACTGCTAATTGTAGATTCACTGTAAATGTAATCTACTAAGTACATTATCCACTCTACTAATAAAGAATTACTGTATGTAATGCTTTCTTTTGAAATAATTGGCAAGTCGCTGCAAAATTTATCTGATTGCGATAATAAAGCAAAAACTTTTCTTGCATCGTTATTACTTCTTACTAAAATTCCAATATTTCTATAATTGTTTTCAACCAACCTTTGAACTTCATTTATAAACCAGCTCTCGTCTTTTTCTTCATTATCATCATCATTAATTACAACTTTAACGTATCCATAAAAATTATCTGCATAATTATTACAAGCACATTTTTGAAAATAATCTGTATAATTGTTTTCTATTACACTTTTTATGTTCTCATTTTCGATTAATTGACCAATAAGCAAATTATTGAAATTTACAATATTAGGATATGATCGCCAATTATATTCCAACGGAAAAACTAATAATTGTTCTTTATAATCTTCTCTTAATTTTTTACTCATAAGCTCCCAGTCGCCGTTACGCCAGCGGTATATAGCTTGTTTTACATCGCCTACAATTAAAACGTTTGTTTCATCACCTTTTGTGGACAAACTTTCATCTATTAAAGGTTTAATAACAAAATATTGTAGTTTAGAAGTATCTTGAAACTCATCTATTAAAATGTATTCGTATTTTACGCCAAACTTTTCGTATATAAATAAGTAGTTTTCAGAAACAAAATCTTTAATCTGCTGTGCAATATCTGATAAGAAAAGAATGGAACTTTCATTTTTATACACAGCTAGTAAATGAATTATTTTGTGAATAAGCCCTATGTTATAAATATTATCTTCAATAACACGTGCAGTTTCGTATTTAATAGCTTTTGTTTCAAAAAGCTGTTTTATTTTTTTATGTATTTTATCTAATTCTGATTGTGCCGTCGTACATTTATTATTCGATTTACTAAACCAGTCTGCATTTTCTATAAAATTATTTAATGTTTTTGTCTTTATTACATCAATTTTACTACCTTTTTTAAATTCAGTAAATTTATTGTAAATAATATTTCCTATTCCATTTTTGCCACCTTTGAAATTTTCATAACTTATATTATTATTATTACATATAATACGAAATTCTTCAGAAACGGCATTAACTTGTTTAATAAACTCTTCTTGTATTTTATTTGTTGTATTAACAATTTCGGTATAAAGATTTAATGCTTTATTTTCAAAATTATTTTTATTAAAAAAATAAAATTCTTTGTTCAATTCTTGTACAAGTTGAATTAACTCATTTTTCAAATTAATTTTACCTTTTGATGCAATTTTATGCAATACAAAATCTTTAATCCAATTTAACACGTCGGTTTCAACTTCCAAAAAATTTAAAAAATCGTCAATTATTTCATCAATAACATTAGTTGTTTCTACAATTAACTTATAATTTTTCCTTAAATCTAGTTCTATTAAGCAGTTTATAAATATTTTTTGCAAAAAACTATCAATAGTGTAAACAGAAAAATGATAATAATTATATATAATGGCTTTTAATGCTATATCGGCTCTTTTTATTATTTCTTCATCTTTATATTGACAGGTTAAATTTTCATTTTTAAGATAATTTCTATATTCGTAAATTACATTCTTATCGCCAATAGAAATTGCATATAGTTTTTTTAGTATTCTGTCTTTCATTTCGTTAACAGCAGCATTCGTAAAAGTAATAGCAAGTATTTTTTTAAAGTTTTCAGGATTTTTCAACACTTTATCAATATAAAACATTGAAATTTTAAAGGTTTTCCCACTCCCTGCCGAAGCAGATAATACTTTAATTGACATATATTTTTTATTTATTAATCCATTCTCCTACTATTTTGATTATTTCATCTTTGGCTTTATCTAAAATATCGTTTACAACAATATAGTCGAATCTATTTTTAAAGGTCATTTCATAAGATGCTTTTTCGAGACGGACTTTCAAAGTCTCTTCTGTTTCTGTTCCCCTTAATCTGAGCCTTTCTTCTAAAGTCTTTATACTTGGTGGGCTTATAAAAACTGATATAGCTTGCTGTTTAAAAAAATTCTTCAAATTAATTCCACCTTTTACATCTACATCAAATAAAACTACTTTTCCTTTTTTCCATATTCGTTCAATTTCAGATTTCAGTGTTCCATAATAACAGTCTGGATAAACTTCTTCATACTCAACAAATTCGCCTTGTTCTATTTTTAGCTTAAATTCATCGGTGTTTATAAAAAAATAATCTATTCCATTCTGTTCATTAGGTCTTGGTTTTCGACTTGTTGCCGATATACTAAATTCAAGTTCAGGAAAATTTTGCAAAAGATACTTTACAAGCGTCGTTTTACCAGAACCTGAAGGTGCCGAAACAATAACTACTTTTCCATTATTCATATTTATAATAAATTCAACAACTGTTCTTTTATTTTTTCAAGCTCATCCTTCATTTGAACAACTATACGTTGAATATTAAAATCTTGCGACTTAGAACCTATTGTATTTATTTCTCTGCCAAGCTCCTGAGCTATAAAAGATAACTTTTTTCCTGCATACTGTTCGTAATTTAAAGTTTCTTTAAAAAATTTACAGTGCGAAAATATACGAGTTTTTTCTTCTGTAATATCCATTTTTTCTATATAATAAATAAGTTCTTGTTCTAAACGGTTTCTATCTATTTGAATCTCTTGCATAAATTCTTTTAAATTGCTGTATATGCGTTGTTTGATCGACATTATTCGTTGTTTTTCAAAAGGTTCTATTTCTAACAGCAATTTTTCTATTAGTTCTACTCGTTTTAAAATATCTTTAATCAGAGCATTGCCTTCATTTATTCGATATTGAACAACATTATTTAAAGTTTTTGTTGTTATATTAAATATGAATTGCTTTTCTTCGTCGGTTAATTCAGGTAATGTTGATTGAATTACTTCTGGCATTCTGACTAAAAAAGAAAACCAATCGGGCTGATACGTATTTAGATTAAGTTCTTGTTTTATTTCATAAAAATCGTTGAAGTATTTTTTTAACAATAATTTATTTATGCTTACAGTGTTATTATATTCTAAAAGCTCAATAGAGCAAGTAAAATCAATTTTCCCGCGAATTAAATATTTAGAAATCAATTGCCTTATATCGTTTTCTAATTCTTTGTAAATTAGCGGGAGCCTAACATTTAAATCTAACGTCTTGCTATTTAAACAACGAATATCAATATTAATTCGCTTATTGTTATAGACTTCTGTAATATTACAGAAGCCAGTCATTGATTGCTGCATAATAATAGTTACTTATAAAAACGTTCAATTTCAGGGAAAAAGAAAGATGCTTCCCATTGTGCTGTTTCGTCGCTATCGGAGCCGTGTACAGCATTTTTTTGAATAGACTCGGCAAACTTTTTACGAATAGTTCCTTCTTCGGCTTTTGCCGGATCTGTTGCACCTATTAACTTACGATAATCTTCTACCGCGTTTTCTTTCTGTAAAATAGCAGCAACTATCGGACCTGAACACATAAAATCAACTAAACTTTCAAAAAAAGGCTTGTCTTTATGCACTGCGTAAAATTTTGATGCACTTTCTTTCGACAAACGCATCATTTTTAATGATACAATATGAAAACCAGCCTGATTTATCATTGCTAAAATTTCCCCAATGTGCTCGTTTTTAACAGCACCTGGCTTAATCATAGTAAAAGTTATATCTCCTGCCATATTTATATTTTTTATTCTCAAAAATAAAAAATCGAAGTCTTGTTTGCAAAAATATTTCAACTTTATTTGTATTTTTACTTAACTTCATATTTACATCGAAAAGAATACCTATGTAATCATTTCAATATTAAGATTAGCAAAACATTTAACAATTGCTTAACATAGAAGTTAAAATTATGTAACATTAAAATTGATAACTTGCAAAAAATAATGTAATGAAAAAAAATATTTTTGTTAATTTCATTTTTTGTATTGCAATCTTATTTTTAAAAGCACAGAATGATGAAGATAGCTTAAAAATTAATGGTTACGTTCAAAGTCAATATCAATACTTTTTTGTTCCCGACAGTGTAGGTGGTACTACCAATACTTTTGCCACATTTTCTGGCGGAAATTTTGTAAACAGATTTACACAACAAAGATTTACAATACGTCGTGGTCGTTTAAATGTTACTTATTATCGAAAAAACGATCACGCTCGTTTTTCTATTGATATTACAGAACGTGGAATATCCATTAAAGATGTGTATTTTCAATATATTGAACCGTGGTTAGAATCGTTTTATATTAAAGGTGGTATGTTTAATCGTTGTTTTGGGCAGGAAATAAATCTATCATCAGCTTTACGCGAAAGTCCAGAAAGATCACGAATAGTACAAACATTGTTCCCTAATGAAAGAGATGTTGGAGTGGAAATAGGTTTGCAAAGCAAAAAAGACCTATTATCTAACATTGATTTTTCTGTTTCGCTAGTTAATGGAAACGGTACTAACTTCGAGACAAACAATTTTAAGGATTTAATAAGCCGCTTGGGATATAAGTATAAAAAAGAAGAATTTTCTTTCAAAGCAGGCTTTTCTTTTTACAACGGATATATAAACCATATATACGAACCTGTAGATACCATTGCATCAAATACCAATACTAAGTATTATATCTATAAATTCCAAAATATAGAAGATACAACAGGCCGAACTACGAAAGGTTTTGTAGTAGATATGGAAGCAACAAAAGCTTCTGGCAGAACAGGTAGTAAAATACTTCGCCAATATTTTGGCATAGATGGTGAAGTTAAATTGAGAAACCCCTTAGGAAAATTAACAATCAGAGCAGAATATATATGGGGAATTCAACCTGCAGCTGTTAATTTTCGCGATGTAGAACAAGCATATATAATTTATAGTGGTATGAATTCATTTAGCCCAAGTGGTCCTGTTTTAGGTATTGCTTGGCCTATGTACGACCAACCACAACCATATAATCCCGCAATTGCAAGCCCTACAAATAAATTTCACCACACATTTATAAGAAACTTTGAAGGAGGTTACATTTATTTTGTTCAAAATATTCTAGAAACAGAGCATCAAATTGTTTTTAAATACGATTGGTACGACCCTAACACAAAAGTAAAAGGTAAAGAAATAATATACGATGAAGAACTTTATTTTAACGACCCTACATATATTAAACCATATCTAAGCCCCGCCGATATAAAATTTGAAACCTACGGTTTAGGAGTTAATATAGCACTTAATAAAAATTTAAAAGCATCTTTATTTTATGAATATGTTGTAAACGAAAAAGCAAAAATTAAACCTTACGTAGGAGATATTCGTTTGGGAAGAATGCCATCGCCTGGATACGAAAACGACATAAAAGACGATGTATTAACTATTAGATTTCAATATAAATTTTAAAAAATTGTAGTTATGAATATAAAATATCCATTTTTAGCTTCAATACTGACATTAAATGTTTATCTGGTTTATGCAGGTACAAAATTTTATAGAGCCTCGTATCGAGATGACCCATCAACAACAATTGTTATAGGATGGTGCGACGACGGAACTAGTACTAATGCAAAAGTTCATTATGGAACTGTTGACCACGGGACAAATCACTCACTTTATCCTAATGTTAAAGATGTTGATAGAACTGTTACTCATCGTGGATTAACACATAGGTTTGCACGACTAACAAACTTAACACCAAACACTTATTATTATTTTGTAATTAAAGACGACCAAGGAGTTAGTCAACGAATGATATTCAAAACATTGCCAAACGATCCCAATGTGCCATTGCTATTTATTTCTGGTGGCGATACAAGAACAGGAGTATCACTTGTTGAATTCGAAGCAAGTGAATGTCGTCCACGACGTCAGAGAGGCAATATATTAGTAGCAAAAATACGTCCAGATTTTGTTGCATTCAGTGGCGACTTTGTACTCACAACAACTGTAAATTCACAATGGAGTGATTGGCTAAGCGATTGGCAATTAACACTTGGTACAAACAAACTGTTAATTCCGATAGTTCCTATTTTTGGAAATCACGAACTTTCAGAAGATGTAGAAAAATTATTTGATGTACCTAATATTAACGCATACTATGCACTAAACTTTAATGGGAAATTGTTAAGACTTTATAATTTAAATTCAGAAATCGAATGCGATGCTTCACAACTTAATTGGTTTACAAACGATTTGCAACTATATTCCACACCTACAAACGAACCATATTGGAAAGTAGTACAATACCATATACCATTAGTTCCTCACGGAGAATATTCTCCTATGAATTCTTTAATAAGTTGCTGGGCACCATTATTTAAGCAGTACAAGATAAAGCTAGCTATGGAAGGTCATACACACGTCCAAAAAGTTACGTGGCCAATTATACCTTCTAATGCTCCTGGAAGCGATCAAGGCTTCATTAGAAACGATACCTTAGGCACAGTTTATTTTGGAGAAGGTTGCTGGGGAGCACCATTACGAAACTTATATACTTATTACAATTCACAACAAGCTTTTAACTGGACAAGAAATCAAGGAAAATTTACCGGTTTTGGTATAGTAAAAGTTACAAAACAAAAAATCCAAATTCAAGTTGTTAAATTTCACGAGGCATCTGATGTTGCTAATGTATCGCAAGTATCATTAACCGACCCACCTGCTACAATACCAACTGGACTTGTTTATTGGACACCATCGAATGGACAAATTATAGAAATTCCTAATTATAATTCATTAAGCAATAATGCTTTATTAAATTCTTTAAACGTAAACAATTATACTTTAAATCCTTCTTTTTCGCCTAACACCTTTAATTATACAGTCCAACTTCCACATAATACAACCACTGTACCAACTGTTACTGCCATAGCTCAACATCCTGGAGCAACCATTTATATAACTCAAGCAACAAATTTACAAGGTAACCAAAACGAAAGAACAACAAAAATTCGTGTTGTTGCCGAAAATGGTGTAGATGAAAAAAATTATAATGTTGAATTTATTCTATCTCCTCAGCCAAACGCATTACTTGCTAATTTAACTGTAAGTTCTGGTACATTAACACCACCATTTAATCCAAATACTTTTAACTACAGCGTTACATTACCTTTTGGCACAACTACGCCGCCCACTGTTAGTGCTACACCTCAAGATCCTATGGCAACAGTTAATATAACCCAAGCGTCTTCTTTACCAGGCAATGCTATTGTTAATGTAATTTCTTCAGATCAATCAAGCCAGAATACATATACTGTTGCTTTTTCTGTTGCAAATAATTCCGCAAAAGAAATAGTTTCATTTACAATACCAGGACAAATAGGCAATACAATTATAGATCAACAAAATAATCTGATTACTGTTTTTATGCCTTCCGGAACAAATCTAACATCATTAACACCAACCATTATCATCACCGGAGTAAGTATAAATCCACCATCAGGAGTACCACAAAATTTTACTAACCCTGTTCAATATACTGTAACAGCAGCAGATAATAGTACCAGAACATACACAGCACAAGTTCAAATAACTTCAACAAGTAACGATGCCACATTGAATTATTTGTCGGTTAATCCAGGAACTTTAGAACCTCCATTTTCACCACAAGTAACTAATTATACCGTTGAATTACCTCAAGGCACTTCAAGTGTTGAAATTTATGCACAACCAAATGATCCTGCCGCAACTCTAACTATTTATCCCCCTACAAATTTATATGGCAATATTTCGCAAAGAACCGGAATTGTTTTAGTTAAAGCAACCGATCAAATAACAACAAAAATATATACTATACTTTTCAACGTTACAAATAATATCTCTAACAACAATTTTGATAATGACGTAATAATTTATCCCAATCCCGCTAAAAACAAAGTTATTGTTGAATTTGATATACCAACTACTTGTAAAATACAATTATATAACGGTCTTGGACATTTAATTAAAGAAATAAAAACAGAAAACGAAAAATACAATGAAATAGACATTAGCTCATTACCACAAGGTAGTTATGTATTATTTATTCATAAAATAAACATAGTGATTATGCATAAAATACAAAAGCTATGAAATTATATATTTTATTTTATATACTTTTACCATTGTGGTTATTATCACAGAACCAACGTGAATATAAGTTTAAAAATCGTTTAAGTTTTTCGCTTGACCCAGCTTTTGCTCCGTTTTATCATGGTGTAGCATCTGGAGATCCGTTAGATACTGCTGTTATTATTTGGACAAGAGTTACTCCTTCCGGACAAATTGATAGTGTTTTAGTTGAATGGGAAATTGCTTACGATACACTTTTCAATCAAATTGTTAAATCTGGAACATACTGGACAAAAGCTACACGCGATTATACTGTAAAAATTGATGTTAGAGGACTACAACCAAACAAATGGTATTATTATCGCTTTAAAGCTTTTAATGCATACTCGCTAATAGGTAGAACAAGAACATTGCCTCAACTAAATGCACCTTATAACAATTTAAGGCTTGGAGTTATTGGAGGAACAAACTACAACAACGGCTATTATAACGCACTTTACACGCTTTCGATGAAAAATAATGTTGATATTATTGTTCACACCGGCGATTACATTTATGAATACGAAACTAATCATTATGGAGCCCATCCCGACAGAGAATTATCACCAAACTGGGAATGTATAACACTTGACGATTACCGAATGCGTTATGCACACTATCGCTTAGACCCTGATTTAAGACTTGCTCATCAACAATATCCTTGGATAGTAATTTACGACGATCATGAAACAGCCAATAATAGTTGGAAAAATGGAGCAGAAAACCATCAACCAAACGAAGGAAGTTGGCAAGAACGAAAAGAGGCAGGAATACAAGCTTTTTATGAATGGATACCTATTAGAGAAATAAATGACCCTAATAACCCTAACAATAAAATACATAGAAGTTTTAAAGTAGGCACTCTGGCTAAATTAATTGCTATAGACACACGACTTGAAGGAAGAGATGACCCAAACGGATTAGGAATTGACGATCCTAATAAAACAATGCTTGGAATTAAACAATATAATTGGCTAACTACTGAATTATATAATTCTCAATATACCGATACTACTATATGGAAAATTATTATCAATCAGGTTATGTTTGCGCCATTACAAATTGCAGGATATGTTTTAAACAAAGATCAATGGGATGGTTATAGATTCGAACGCCAAAAATTGTTGAATTTTATTTACGGTTGGAATATTAAAAACACAGTTGTTGTAACTGGTGATATTCATACATCATGGGCAAATGATGTTCCAAATCAAACAATAGGGCAATATGGTCCCAATGGACAAGGAGTTGGTACAGTTGAATTTGTTACACCAAGTATTACATCTCCATCTGTCTCGTTCGGTGGTGGTATAGGGGCATCAATAATATACTCTTCTAATCCACACATAAAATGGGTTGACCTGGAAAAAAGAGGTTATTATATACTCGATATTAGAAACAACAAAGTACAGGCAGATTGGTTCTTTGTTGACGACATCAATAATTATGGTAATGCTTATGAATATAACGCACAATCGTGGTTTATAAATTATAACGAAAACTTCATACGACAATCATCAGTATTCACTATACCTTTGAATCAATATCCACCATTTGCTCCTTTTTTACCTATTCAAACCAAGTCTCCTTTAAAAGAAAAAACACCTTTCTTACTTTTAAGTATTGCACCTAATCCTTTTAATCAGTTTATCAATCTACAAATATATGCAAAAGAACCACAGCCAATTAATGTTAAATTATTTAATAACGAAGGAAAAATAATCTTAAACCAAACAGTAACTATTGGTAATTACGATATAGATTACGTGAGAATTACCGTTCCGGAAAACTTAAAAAAGGGAATATATCAAATTAACATAGAGAACAAAACATATTCCATTAGTAATAAATTAATTAAAATAGAATAATTATGAAAGCATTAAAATTTCTGTTTTTCTTAACTTTAAATATCAAAATTATATATTCGCAAACTCATTTTACAGTACAACAAACTGAAGGTTGTAATACATTACAAGTAATAACCCAAAACAATCACCCTTCTAATGGATATACACCTGTTCCTTTTCAAACAACCGGTTTTACATATTCTTGGAACTTTGGCAATGGTCAAACATCAACATTAGAAAACCCTGTTATAAATTATACTCAACCAGGAACTTACACTATAAATTACAGTTGTACCATTGATACAGTCGGTTTTTATCTAACAGGTATTTATGTTACTCAAGTTAATTGTACCGATCCTTTTAACGGGAAACCAGATCCATATATAATTATAAAAGATGTAAATGGAACAACAGTGTTCACAACTGAAGGCAATCATATTAATAATCAAAATCCACCATATTCTTGGGGTTTCAATATTAGATTGAATAATCCACCATACTTTTTATGGGTTTGGGATTACGATTCAATGGACGCTGACGATAATTGTGTTGATGATTCAGAAAATCAACCAGGAGTTGCAACAGTTATTACATTACCTGCTAACAATAGCTCTACATTTGGAAATACAAATATTACATTTACAAATGGTGGTCTAATTTTTACTGCTTATTTTCATAAACCAACACTTACATTCCACGATAGTGTTATTATTACAATACATCAATCACCTAACAGTCCTGTTATTTCACCCAATAACCTCACATTCTGTTTGGGCGAACAACCACAAACATACACTGCATTAGGAAATACAAATTCAACTTTTACATGGTATTCTGATTCTACATTAACAAATATTTATCATACAGGACAATATTTTAATACTAATACATCACAAGAAGGTATATTCAATTATTATGTTGTTCAAACAGATAATATAACAGGATGCACAAGTCAACCATCCATAGCAACTTACATTGTTAATCGTATCCCACAACCAATAATTTCACAAAATAGCATAACGATTTGTACTGGACAGATACTACAACCAATTGTTGCCCAGGGTAGCTATCCTAAATACTGGTATTCCGATAGCACATTAACTAATTTAATTACAACTGGCGATACTCTTCATTTAATTCAACAACAGCCCGGTACTTATACTTACTATGTAATACAAAAGGATGAATCAAAAAACTGTACAAGCATTCCAACTATTTTAACCGTAACTTATATACAGGGAATAGAAATACAATCTTCTGTACAACATGTTACTTGTTACGGACAAAGTAACGGAAGTATTGACGTACAAATAACTGCCGGAACACCACCATTTACATTTTTCTGGCTACACGGCGATAATTCGTTAAACTTGCAAAATTTACAAGCTAACGAATATGTTTTAACTGTACTTGACAATAATCAATGCATTAGAATCTTTTCTATTTTTGTTAATCAACCAAGCCCTATTGTTGTTAATGAACAAATTAATAACCCAAAATGTTACAATGAACCAACAGGCAGCATTCATATTCAAGTTAATGGAGGAACATCACCATATCAAATTCTTTGGTCAACAGGTTCTACACAAAACACCATCAACAACTTGTTGGCTAACAACTATTCTGTAACTATTACGGATAACAATCAATGCACATCAATTGAAGAATACACTCTTATACAACCTGAACCTATTACAATAGAACACGAAATATCAAAAGAAAATTGTAATGGTAGCAACGATGGAAAAATAAAAGTAAAAATAAACGGTGGCACGTTACCCTATACAGTATTATGGTCTAATAATCAAATAGATACTATAATTCAAAATTTACATCAAGGAACATATACTGTTACAGTAACCGACATAAATTTTTGTACTGAAACCAAAACTATTCAATTAACCTCAGAATACGATTTTTGTCTCGATATACCTAATGTTTTTACACCAAATGGTGATGGGGTAAACGATACATGGAACATAAAATTTATTGACATGTATAGCAACCCAACTGTAATTGTTTTCGATAACACTGGAAAAAAATTATACGAAAGCTCTGGTCATTATACACCTTGGGATGGTAAAATAAATGGAAAACCATTACCATTAGGTTCTTATTTTTATACAATTAAACTTAATTCCAATAACGAAAAAAATATTTTTACAGGAACATTAGATATAATTTATTAAAACATAAATTACTATGAAAAATATTATCATTTTTATAATTATATTATCAAGTTTTGGCCTTAAGGCTCAAAATATAATTAATAGCAGGTTTCATATTTTAAATCATAGTATTCTTAATCCTGCATATATTGGAACATACCAATTCACAAGCATAAGTCTTTTTTCAAGCCATAAATGGTTTAATGTAAAAAATTATCCTTATACACAAGGGCTTATTGTTAGTGGAAATAACAACGAAAATAGTTGGGGAATTCTTTTACTAAATAATCGTTGGGGTAATTTCAATAACTTAAGTATTCAACTTACTTATTCATACAAAGCAAAAATTAACGATGAATGGAATATATTTTCTGGACTTAATGCTAATGTTAATCAATTTACTTTAAATCAAACAAATTATAAACCAGCAGAAGAAAACGATGCTGCACTTTCTTACCATAAAGAAAAAGCCATTATACCAAATTTTAATGCCGGCATATTGCTTTCAAATAATTTTAATTTCATTGGAATTAGTATTTATAATCTGCTGCAAAATAATTATAAAATCACTACTAATGATGAGGAACAAAATAAACTACAACGCCATTTTATTATCAGTGGTGCTTATAATTTCACGATAAACGAAAAACTAAATATCAAACCGATGATGTATCTTATAAAAAATACATACTCAAAATTATATTTAGACATTAGCTCTATTACTACATACGATAATAAATATTTTGCCGGGATTGGATTTAACACAAATAAAGAAATATCGTTTATGGGAGGGTTATTTTACAAAGAATTTCAATTTAGCTATTCATACGGTTTTAATCTATACTTATCTTCATATATAAACAGTTCGCTTCATGAAATTTCTTGTTCGTACCGATTTAAAAAAGAAGGAAAAAAGTTACTTTAAGTTTTGTTCTACAGAGGTAGTATTTAATAACAAAGAGACTGTTAATTTCAAAATAAAGTTCTCTTTTAAAAAATAAATTCAAATAAATCATAACGTTTATAACTATTTAGTTGACCCTTAAAAAGTCATTTTTAATCACTATTGTCCAAAATAATTGTTAATAAAAAAATTAATCATTGATTATCAATGAATTAAATTTTTGATTTAGGGTTTTTGAAAAGCTACTCCCTCCTCTTATTTTTTATCTCTGTTTTAATCCACCTTACATTTTTTCTCAAAAAGATATCTTTAATTGTATTTCTTCTGACGAAGGTCCTTTTATTAATGATTTTATAAACCTTATCAATTTATTAACATAGTGTAAAGTTGGTCTTTTGTTTTGAACTTTTTAGAATGGTTGTATACCTTGGTCTTTTGAATGACCATTTCTACATCTGCTTGTCTGACAAGGAATACAAGCTGTCCAAAAACCGGAATCGGATGAAAGAATTTTTCTTTAATTTTACAGACAATAAGTTTCATGGCTGTTTTTAGCCAAAAAAAGAAAAAGGCAGGAAATTCCCACTGCCTCTTTTCATAAACATTTGCTTATCTTTGAAAAATATTTTGGACAATAGTGGTTAAAAGAATAAAAAAAACATTGATTTTCAATGCTTTTTATCTTTTATTTTAAGGGTTTGAAAAAGCACTCCCCCTCTTATTTTTCTTCTATGCTCTAATCTCTCTTACCTATCTACGTTCCTTCTTTAAATAATATCCTTAATTGTTATTCTCTTGATGGGGATCTCTCCCATGCGGATTTTATCATTTTTATTAACTCATCTATCTCACACCGCTAATAGTGCTCCCAATCTATATAACATTTTTAAAATGCATGGATTGAAGTTGCGTAATAGGCTTTTTTAGAGTTTAAAGGTAGTTGTTCAACGGTTATCGATGTTGACGGATGCCCTTCGTTATATTTCTAAAGTGTCGATTAGAACAGAGTGGATTTTTAAAATGTCTTTACTACTAAGGCTTCCTCGTTTTTTAATAACTCTGTCGAATGAAACATTCCTGATTTGGTGGCACAAAGCATAACTGTCAGACGTTAAACCACCTACCCATTTTGATAGTTTGACAATAGTATAAATTGAGCATTTGGGCTGTTTACTTGTCACAGGAATTACAATTGCTAAAGCTAAATTGTTGAATGCCTTTATTACAATACAAGGTCTTTTAAAACCTTGCTCGTGTCCTTTAACTTCTTTTGGTGGTTGACCGAGGTTAACATCAATAATTTCACCTTTAGATAAGTTCATTCTTTATTCGTTTGTGAAATTTAATGCAAGGTCTTCAATCCCAATATCAGCAAGTGTCTTTTGTTCTTTTACAAAACTTTTGTCGAATGGTTGGTTTGAAAATGATTGTTGATTTGCTTTCGTTTTCAATATTCCAAATTCTGTTGCTAAAGCAAAATATTCTTGGGCAGCGTCTGCCACTAAGAATGACAACTCATTGATTGTTTTGTCAGACACTTTAATTTTTTCATCTTTTATTATGTCAGCAGCTAACATCACAAACTCTATGTGCAATGAAGCATTAGTCCAATCTGCAATTTTTTGTGCCGTTTCATCGTCAGGAATTGCTAATGCTAATGATGCTAAAAATTGTTGATAGCTAATATCAGGTAATTGGGTGAAATCAATATTAAGACTTTCTGATTGTTCTCCAGCACTGAATAAACTTTCAATAACTCTTCTGTTGCAGCGTAATGCAAATAGAATGTTATCCTTCAGAATTTCCATTTTTTTGTTTTCTCCAATTTCTTCAATCTGCTTAGAAACTTCCGATAACATTTCTAAATAGTTGAAGTTATTGTCTTGATAAAGCCATTTAATTGCCTTCACTCTTAAATTAAATAACTGAGCTAATATATCAACCGATAGAATTTGAATTTTTTTGCCTGATTTTAAAATGTTAGTTATCTCCCTCGAAAGTTTATCTATGTCTTTTTTCAAAGCGTTGTCCAACTGAGAATAAAGGTTGTTTCTCAATTGGTAGCATATTAAATCATAATTTTTTAAGGTCGCTAACATAATGTGTAAAGTTACTAAAATATCAATCTGTATTAACTAAAAAAGTTACTTTTATTGTCAAAATAGTTGCAAATTTTTTTTTAGGGTTTCCGCCAACGTTTTCGGGCTTTGCTTTTGGGCGGGTTACGGAGCACAAAACTGTCAAACACGCACAAACTTTAATAAAAGTACAAATCTTCATTTAACCACTTAACCGCCACTTTTGGATAGGTGCTGTTATCGGTTTGGGCTTTCTTATCAGTTCGCATAAGTTGTCAGTTTTTCGAGTATTAATGTTGCTCTTGCTTCAATAAAGTCTTCAAATTTATCTTCTGTCCAAAGTGTCTCGTCAGAAGGAATTAAGTGAATCTTTACGTAACTTTGCTTGTCTTTAACATATTCAGGATTGTTAACCCATTCTTTAAATGGTTTCCCATTTTTTTCCCCACGATTCGTCCCAAAGTCAAGTAGTTGAAGGTTCTTTATGCTATTTATTTTATCCCAATCAATTCCTTGTGCTTCAAGAATGTTTTTAGGCATTATATGGTCAATGTCATTTGTTCTTGTAGCCCTTGCTCTATCGTACATCAAGTAAAAAACAAATGAACTGTCTAGTTGATCCAAGTTATTACTTGTATAGTTTGTTGTAAAAGTAATTGGATGTGTCTTATAAACTTCAAAAAGTTTTTCGGTTGGAAACTCCTTGTTTTTATAATCTTTGATTGTATCCAAAATTTTCCTTACTCCCGTTTTATATGGTATCCAACCAGCTCCTTTGCTCCTAAAGACCCCATTTATCAGAGAATGGTATAGCCAACGTTTCATCGAAGGGAAATCTGTATTACCTGTTTCATAATTGCGGAAGTATTCTGATAATGCATTGTTGTCAATGTTCTTATGAAATAAATGATATGAAATGAAGAATAGCGGTACAAATGAACGATTGCCTTCTTTGTAATAATCATAGGTCTTTGAACATTCTAAAAAGTCTTTTAGTGCTTTGATTGTGGCTTTAATTCTCTCTTTGTTTTCAATGGCAAACTCTGCATCAGTTGCTTCAATAGAAGCCATCTCTTTATTATGATTGTCCTGAAGTAAGAAAATTAGCTTTATTAAGTTATCTTGTGTAAGTCCAATATCTTGATAATTTTCAAGCATTTCTTGAAGAAAACCTTCCATTTCAAAAGAAAAACCTTTAAGAATTGAAGCAACAAGGTCAAATGAGGAAAGTCTTGTTCCACCGTCATTTAGCCGTCTAAATAGCTCAACTATTCTCTAACGATTTTCAACCTCAGGTAAACTCTTATTAATTACCACTTTGGAAATACCAAGAGTTTCGGAGTTTAGAACATTCTCGTAAAATGAGAGAACATTTTCTTCAATATGGTCTTTTTTTAAGTCATCCGTTATGCCCTGTTTGTCAATGATTTCTTTTACTAATTGTTTGTATTTTCCGGTATTCCTTAGTTTTTCCAACAAGGTCTTTACAGGATACCAAAAATGTTCAGGTATTTTTCTGTCAATGTTTTCCTTTGATATTTTAGGCAACTTGCTTTCATCCTTTTCAAACTTAAACTCATATTCAAGGTTATAGTCACTAAACTAGTCAAAGTATAAAATCTTGCCATTAATGGAACCTTTTAATCCAATGTAAAATGTTTGTAAGCGTTGTTGCCCATCAATTACAAAAAATTGATTCTGTTTTAGTTTTTCAACTTCTTGCGAAGGAATAAAATTACCATCTTTTGTAAATGGCCTATAATTGAATAGTGGCTTAATATCTTTTTCTTCTTCAATAACCATAATACCACCGAAACTATCTCCTTTGAGTAGAGTATCAAAAAGAAGTTACATTTTGTCTTCTGTCCATACTAATGAACGTTGAATAACGGGAAGAACAAATTTTTCTTCGTCAATTTCTTTAATTGCGTCCGCTACTCTGTATGTTTTCCAAATTGCCATATACATTAGTATTATTTAGTGTGTATAAATATAAGGAAAATATTTAATAGAAAAAAATTTTTTCGTTTATATTATAAATTTTAGTCCAAAGAAAAACGATCGTGGTAATGCAGGTCCATAAATGTAGTTAGAATCACGAAATTCACCTTTATCAAAATCGTTTTGATAACTGTTGAAAATATTTTGAATACCTCCGTTGACTTGTAATGTAGCACTACTATTGAGTTTAAAATCATAAGACAGTTTTAAATTCAAATCATAAAAATTGGGTGTTTTCTTTTCGGTATCTTCTGCTATATACCCTGCAAAATGCTGAACCAGCATACTTCCTGTATATGTTCCTGATAAAGATATATTCAGATTTTTAATAGCTTGATAAATGGCAGTTAAATAGCCGTAATTATTAGGAGAACGAAACATTTTTTTCTGTGGAGTTAAATTTTCATTATTACTCCATTTCTGATTTTCTTTATACTCGCTTTTCTGAAAAGTAAAACCAAATTGAAGCTGAAATTTTTCTGTTGGCACTAATTTACCTTCTAAGTTTATTCCTTGTACAATGGCTCCAGAACCATTTCTTCGTTCAAGCATGATGTTTCCCTCACTATCAGTTCCAATTTCTTCTAATACAAATACATTATTCAAATTAGTATAAAAACCCTCAACCAAAAAATTAGTTTGAACCTTACCAAAAGTTTTGTAAAAATCAATAGATGCACTATAACTCTGCGACTTTTCAGTTTTTAAATTCGGGTCAAGACGAATGAGAGCAACATGTCCACCAACTGCTGCAACATGCAAATCTTCGTCAAAAGCTTGCGGAGCTCTAAATCCGCTCGAATAGCTTGCCCGCAAACTAAACAATTCGTTGGGATTATAACGGAAATTAAACCGAGGACTTATAATAGGGTCTTTAATTAAATTGTGTTTATCAAAACGACCACCTACCAGAATACTGATTTTTTTATTTTTCCATTCGTTCTGCAAAAAAACGCTTTTGGTATTTACTGCTTGATCAATAATTCTATTATAACCTAACATTTTGTCAAGTATTTCATCTGTATAATATTCCGTCCCCATAGTTAATTGGGCTGGCATAAAGAGTAATGTATCCATTGAATAGGTGTATTGCATCCCAGTTACTAACGTTTTATCCTTAGTAGAACCGTAAGCATTGGGGTCTTTTTGTGCTCCGTAATAACTTTTTCGGTCAATTCCTTGAGCTGATGAAAAAATATTAAAACGATGTTTATTATTTTTTGAGAAAATATCATAATTCAAACTACCTGTATTAATATTGTGTTCAATTTGCTCAGTAATGTCAGCTTCGTGTGGTGGTAAATCGAGATTATTACCGCCTCTGCGAAATTCTTTTAGATTATGATATTCAACCGTTAGTTTACTATAATTACTCATTTTATAATAACTTTTGAATCCGATATTCTGACTATTAATTTTTCCTATTTCTGTAAAGCCATCACCATCATAATCAAATGGGCTTCGCTGTCTTGTTGAACCAAAAATCACAACACCCGTTTTATTATCGTCGGAGACAAGAGAAGCATTTAAAGAAGTATTAATGTCGGGTGTTTTAGCATAAATAAATGTAGAGGTATTTGACAATGTTACCGAATTCGTTGTTGGTTCTTTTGTTATAATATTTATGGTACCTGCAATTGCATTTGAACCGAATAACGCCGAACCACCACCACGAACAACTTCAACTCTTTCAATCATATTTGCAGGAATTTGTTCTATCCCATAAACTCCCGCCAAAGCACTAAAAATAGGACGACTATCAATTAATATTTGTGAATATGGACCATCTAATCCATTAATTCTGACTTGTTGAAAACCACAATTTTGACAAGAGGTTTCAACTCGTAAACCTGGTTGAAAATTTAACCCTTGTGCAAGGCATACAGAATTTGTGTTTTCAAATATTTTTGGACTTATGATGTTCACAATTGTTGAGGCTTCTTTTCGGTTAATTTCATTTCTGTTTGCTGTAACAACAATGCTTTCTAACTGAATTTTATCTTCTTCGAGTTCAAAATTAACCTCTATAGTTTTACCTGCAACAAGGATAATTTCTTGCTCTTGGGATTTAAAGCCGATTCCGGATGCTACTATTGTGAATTTTCCCACCGGAAGATTTCTTAAAAAATAATGACCCGTTGCATCTGTTGCGGTTCCAATTGTTGTTCCCTTAATTAATATATTAATATAAGGCATATGTTCTTTCGTTGTTTTATTTATTACATGTCCTTGCACGTTTGCATCTGTCTTTTTTTGAGCAAACCCTACTATTGAACAAAATAGCAGGATTACTAAAGCCCATAAGTTTTTTTTCATTAAATTTTCTTTTTTCATAAAAATTTCTTTTAAATATTACACAATTAAATTGTTTGCAATTAGTTTTCTAATTGCATCAAAAATGAATTGGTGAATTATAGATTTTCACCTAAAGAAATTAATTGTGAATATTCAAAGGTGGTGCT
>Ga0308397_1000253_pt1 | contig 40955 bp, 42 predicted proteins | sample Hotspr20SampleT8_FD_202356 | JGI IMG/M metagenome (GOLD analysis project Ga0308397, IMG submission 202356) | Hot spring phototrophic mat microbial communities from Mushroom Spring, Yellowstone National Park, Wyoming, United States - 20051001_T8 ...
GTGATAGGCGAAACTGGTTACGGCATTACCTTCGTTCCGAAGGAGAAACGGTTTTGCGTTTGGGGTACGCATGACTGGGACTTCGGAAACTTGGAACAGGAACAGAGACTGTTGAAACTCGAAGCGAACACCAAGCAGGCAGAAGAAGCCGAAGAAACCGAAGAAGAGTTAGCCAAACCCGATGTGTATTCTGTCGAGGAACAGAACACCCTCATTCGGGTGCTTATTTGGCGAAACGGTTCCTATGCTATAGAGTTTCACAGCAACGAGAAGCACTGCCGTGTTCAGTGGACAAAAGAGGCAGACGGCTTCGGTTTTACGGCTAACCTCTTCGGCGACCCGTCCATTATACTGGAGTTTGCCGAAGCTGCGCTAAACGCGGAACCGACGTATTCGCTTTAGCGTCTAACAGGCGAAAACCAAAAAGAAGGAGAGGACAAAATGGAAGGCTACTTGACTTTACACAAAGACGGGTGTTTCGTTCGTTTCGGTGACAGCATCGTGAGGGTAGAGAACTACTCAAGCGGTTGCATAGTTTCCCCAAGCAGGGAATTATGTAACGTCTGGTCACCTACTAGAGACAACCTTTTAGGTTTTCAGGTTTTGCAGTTTGAACCCGTACCCTCCAAAAGCGTAGCAGAGGCGTTTGCAATTCAACGTAACGAATGGACGCTTCAGCTATACCGATGGAACGACATCGCTTCCTACGTGTTGGAACTCTGGTTAAACGACTTCTGCGTAGCTTCGTTGGAGTGGTGGAATAACGAAGACGGTGTAACGGCTTACGTAGAAGGCGTAGCGAAGGAGTTTATTCGCTTTGCCGAAACGATAGTCAGACAAAAGGGGGAAAACGAACGATGAAAACCACAATCCTTGAAGCGCATGGTGAAGTAGGCGACTTTATTTTCTGGTTCAATCTGCTTTGCCAAAGGGTTTACAGCGGTGGTCTTCTACGTTTGAGAAGCGAAGCAGAAACGGAACCAGAGGGGACTATCGGAAGGTATGCCTACGTTAACGACGGTAGCTGGGTGGAAGTCCCTGCGCTGTCGGTAGATTACCGTAACGGTTTTCTGCCGTTTGGTAGCTACGTGTTTTCTGTTGAAGGACACGGTTTTTCTGCGTCAGGTTGCGATTTTTACCTATATAGAGGTATCAGTTACCCCGAAGCCAAACAGCCGAAGCAGGAAGGAACCTTTCGGGTAAAGAACGACGCCAAGTTTTTGGCAGAGAAGGTGGTGCAGGCTTGGCGAAAACTTGGCGGAACAGCGGAACTCAAAAAAGACCACAGTGCTTTAGTGTGCGTAGGCAAAGAGGACGTCTGGGTTTCGCTGTATGCGTAGCGTCAGGGGATTGGGCGGTTTACGAAAAGCCCAATCTCCTTTTTAAAAACCAGCAAAAAAGCCGAAAGAAAATCGTAACGTTGTGTGGTATAATCAAAACAGAAACGAAACCAAAGGAAGGGGTGCAAACCGATGAAAGACGCAACCGCGAAAAAAGTAACCGCTTTTAACGTCGTAGGCATTGACCCAAGCCGTTACTGGATGGACGGTTACGGGTATTGGACTGAGGATGGAAAAGTCTACGAGGACGCAGTGCTGGTAACCCTTACGAAAGAGGACGCGTTCTGGGTATCCGTTACCTGTGGACAACTGTGCTTTCTCCACGTAGATATGGAGACCCAAAACCCAAACGGCTACCTGCTGGAAGAAGCAGAGGCGGTGTTGAAAGACCTTTTTGAGAGGGGTGATGTTACGGGTTACACCGTAATTACCAACCCTTCGCGGTTAGAAGGCATTCCAGAGTGCTTCAGTGTTCTCAGCAAAGAGGAAGCCGAAAAACTGGGCGTTATCCGATGGAGACTGCGTCCAGTATACTACGAGTTTGTGTACGTGTAGTAAATAAGCGTAGAAGGGAAACGGAAAACCGCCGTTTCCCTTTCTACAGACAGAGAACCAACCAACCAAACAGCAAAGGGGGAAAAGAAAATGAACATCACCGAAGTCATGTCCTACAAGGCGTTTCCGCCTGAGTATGCAATCTCTTTTCTGCGAAAAATCCGACACTGTGTTCCGTTTGAAGCGGTTACCCAAGAGGGCTTTTGCCCTGTTGGAAGCTACTTGGTTCCGTTCGTTAATCGGTTGGGACAACCCGTAGCATGGATACCCTTTGGGGAAAACCAACCGAACAGCAAAAGCGTGTTCATTCGCATTCCGTATCCTGCAGACCCAACCAGAGTGTTTCGCGTCAACGAGGACGGCACTCTAGAAGTCGTTTGCAGAACGGCAAACGAAGACTGGTAAACCGTGAAGGAAGGAAGGTGAACTACAATGACTGTTACAATTTCTATAATTGCAACATTAGTTTTCCTTTTATGCGCTAAAGCGAAGGGGTTGGAACTGGATTGGTATATCCGCTGGAACATGGAAAACCTGCCTTTTACAGCAACGCTGTTGCTTTATCCACAAGCGGAAAAGCTTTGGCGATGGTTGCGGTTTTGGCTGTATGCGTAATATGACGTAAAGGCAAAAGAGAAGCCAAAGAAGCGAAGAAAAACGAAAAGAAAAGAAAAGAAGAGTGAAGAGAAGAGAGAAAGGAAAAGTCGCAAACCCGCGTGTTCGTTTCCGTCCCCCCAACGGGTTTGCGTCTTTTTTTGTGTTTTTACGGTTTTGTAGGATTAAAGACAAATCTAATAGAGTTGCGGTTGGTAAAAGCAATTACAAACCAAGCGACGTTACGGTGTTGGCGGGGCTAATGACAAAACAAGTAACGTCGCTGGGTTGGTAAGACGAATGACAAACCCAGTCGCGTTACGGGGGTTAATGAAAGTAATGACAAATCAGGTAACGTCGCTGGGTTGGTAAAAGTAATTACAAATCAGGTAGCACTGCGGGGTTAATGAAAGTAATGACAAATCAGGTAGCGGTGCGGGGGTTTGAAAAAGAAAAACAAATCAGGTGAAATTACTAGGTCGTCGCGGTCGGTAAGTCATGTTGCGGGGTTGGTAAAAGTAATGACAAAGCAGGTGAAATTACTAGGTCGTCGCGGGGGTCTGTAGGGGGTGTGGGAAAGCTGGTAATTTCGCGGGGGCGTTCCGTCTCCGCATTCCGACCTCTTCCCCCTTTTTGGTTCTAAAAGCAAAAAATTGCATTTTATTATTATACACCGTTTTCTCCTTCGTTTATCAACACCGAAGTCGGTCTGGTGTATTTTTGTTGTTGTTGTTTTGTTTATTTGTTGTTACACAGCACCGCGTGTGCAGACCCAGAGGAGTGCTTGGAGTTTTCTTGGTTCCATTGGTTTTGTTGGGTCTACATACATTGCATTTTTCATGATTTCTTCGCTAAAAGCCATTGGCACTCCGCCTTCTCTGAGTTTATCAACGTGTGCTTTATACAAATCCCAGAGTGCTTTTTTGTTTTTCCCTGTTAGGATTTCCTCTTTGCCGTGTTGGAATATTTCTTCTATTGCTACTTCCTTTGTTCCGTCAAACAGCTGTTTGAGTTCTTCGTTTTTCGCCGACTGTTGTATTTTTCGGTAAAACGGGTGTGTTGGCAGAATGAACACGTTGCCGTCTTGGTCATAGCGAATGTTCATAAAATGGCTTAAGGCGTTTTCTAGTTCTTTCAGCACCGTCGCCCCTGCTGGTTCCGTTCCTGCTTGGTAAACGCTATGCCACTCTTCACCAAACCGACGCAAATAGACTTTTGTAAGGTTAGTGAGACGCGACGCTTTTTCTTTGGTAGCTTCTGTTTGTTCAGACGCAAAGAACATGCGCTTTTGTTTCCATTCGTTGCGTATTTGGTTCAACGGGGTGTTTTCGGGTGCTGTGTTTATAGCGTTAAACGTTGCCAAGTCGTGATTTTCCATTTCAAAAACACCGATATTTTCTGTTTTTCGTTGATAGACTTTACCCGTTTCAAAATCTTTGACGGCGACGTTTACGGTTTTGTTTCGTTTGTTGTAACTAAACTCCACGTCAAAACCATAGGGCAGCAAAGCCTGTCGGTATTTCTGCTGTAAAGCCTTCAGGCGCAGTTCGTTGGGTTCGCCTGTCGTGTTGACGCCTGTTTCTGCTTCGCGTAGCAGGTTATGGATGTTAGCGTTCATCCAGACATCATAGACCACTGACGGCAACAAAGAGGAACCCAAGCCCAGCCTATCGGCTAAGGTTTTGAATACGACGCTTAAGCCAAAAGATTTGACCTTTGTGGCTTCAGCACCGAAGTGTGTGATGTAGTAGTCTCGTAGTGCGTTGCCGAACACCGACTGTGCGCCTATGGGTGCTGTTTTGACAGCCTGTGCTTCGGCTGACGGCTTTTCTCCGAAGCGCAGCTGTTTTTCGCGTTCAATAAACGCTTTGCCCAAGTCTTCCAGCATGGTAAGCTTGGCTTTTTCAATGACCTCTGCTGTGTTGTTGTAAAACCGCATGAAATCGTCAAACGTCCATTTGGCTTGAACCGTTGGCTGTTGGGTAACAGGGTCTATGTCGCCCAGTTCTGGTGTAGCCAAAGCGTCAAGGTAAAGCAGAACGCCCTTTCGCAATTTGTTAAAGTCTATACCAGCCGTTTTAACGGTTATTTCTTGGTTTTTGCTTAGTTTAAATCTAACGTCCACCGCTTTGCTTCCTTCTGGTATGTTTAGGGTAGGCGGTTGTATTTCTGTGAAAACGTCGGTTGCTTTTGGGTTCTCTTTTTTCAGCACTTCGGTAAGAACGGTTTCTTGTTTTGTTTTTTGTTCTAATGTTTTTGCTTTTCTTTTTTCTTCTGTTGTTTCTTCGCTTCGGCGAAACTCAGCCCCGCTAAGCAGAAACCCTGTGCCTTTTTCCACCGAAAGCTTTTCGTCAATTTTGTTCAAAACAGCCCTGAACCACTTATGGTTTTCGGGTTGGACGATGTCCTCAACAAACTGAACAAACGTTTTGGGTTTGTTGTCTGTCGTTTTTATGTAATCTTCATAAACTTCCTTAAGGCTGTTCTCTGTAACGAGAACGCCAAGCAGTGTCAACAAAACGTTTTGTTTGACTGGAGTAGCAGGCGAAGTAATAGCCATCAGTCCGCCTGCGCCTACCATGCGTCGCATAAACATCGCTTCGTCTCCCCCGCCGAAAACACCCGTTTGGTCGTATTGAATGCGCTTAATCAGCCCCTGCAGTGCTTTTTCAACGTTGTCATACCATGCGACGGCTTTCTTTTCGGCTTCCGTTAAATCTAAGCCGTCGGCTTTGGCTTTCTTTGTGGACGATTTTTCGGCTTCGTTGAAGGCATGAAGTTCCTGCGTTTCAGCCGTCGGCGTTTGCGCTTCCCTAAAGCTTTGGATAACGTCCTGTAATCGCAGTGCTTTGCCTGTCAAACGGTGCGACGCCACACCTGAACCAGCACCTGTTTTGGCTGAAGCGATGTCCTGAAGCATCTTGAAAGCCTGCTTCATGTCGTCGTCAGACAAATCAGCAGAAACGACCGTCTCCCAAAGCTTAGCCAAACCGCCGTCGGGTGACATGAAGTCGCCGTCGGTGACAAACGTCCAATTTTGTTTTAACGTCGTGTTGCCGTTCATCTGTTTTCTCCCCTTAGTCCGCGTTGTGCTACAGGAACGTTGCCCTGCGAAGGCACAAACTGTTTTTTGACGGTGTTAGACCAACGGTTAAAGGCTTCCAACAGCAACTGAGACGACGCCCCTTTGCTGGTTTGCATCATCAGGTTCTGGAACAACCGTTGTGCTTCGGCTAATTCAATGCCAAGCGGTTTGCCGTCTACGGTGTAACGCGGTGTGCGACCCATTTTGGCTAAAACCCACGAAGCCACAGCCACTGGGTCTACGCCGTTGGGCTTAATCAACAACGGCGGTTCCAAAGGAACGTTGCTTTCGTTCATGCGAATGGCGTCAACGTTGGTCTTCAACCAGTTCTGAATGACTTCGCGGTTGCCTGCTTTGACGGCGTCTAAAAGCTGTGCATACACGCGATTGATGTCGTCAATAGCGTCAACGCCTCTGTAAAACCTTTCGGCGGAAGTAACCAAAATGTTCAAAATGTCCCATTTGTCGGTGCGCTGACGGAAAGCACCGCGTTCGCGTAGGATGTCGTAAATCATACTCATCGTTTCCATCTGTGCCCTGATGTATTCTCTGGGCAACGTAGGATTGAAGCCTACAGCTGGATTTAATAACATGTCGCTAACGTCTTTGTCAAGGTTGCGCAAACGAAAACCCGCGTCGTATAGTTCATGCGCCTTGAAACGCTGATGTTCGGCTTCACGCAGAAACGGTTCCATTGCTTCCTCTGCTTCACGTAGGTTGCCTGTTTTGTTTAAGACGTTGATATAAGCCTTTTTGGCTTCGCTTAGCAACCGTGAAGCGTTGCGCAGGTGCTGTTCTGCTTTGGTAACCATCAGTTTGTCGGGGTCAATGGTATACATAGACATCAACGCTTCCCACCAAGTGCTTTCGTTGTATTGCTTCAAGGCTTCCTCAACGTTGGTTTCGGCTTCCATGTCCTTAATATAGTTGCTGACGAGACGCTTTGGAACAATAGGAACGGGAACGTTATCGCCCAAATGCTGAACGATTTTCTTGATTTTCTCTTCTGGTGGGTCTGTTTTGCGGTAAATCTCTGCGCCTGTGAACAAATCGCGGTTCAACAAAATCTCAAAGAAAGTAGGCACTACCGTCCCCATACGGCTTCGGATTTCTTTGAGGTAAGTGTCTACGTCCAACATGTTGTTCGCTATTCGTTCCAACGGCAACAAAGCACCGAACGGCAAAAAGTAACTGAAATCAATGATTTTGATTTTGCCGTTTTTGTCTCGGTAACCGATGGCTAACGGGTTATCACGCAAATACCCCTTCAACACGTTGACGTCAGCCATCTGCTGAGGGTCGTCGGCGTTTGCTATTTTTTCACCCGTCGCCAAAGCATGGAACATGCGCTGTAAGAAAACGCTTCGCGACGTCCAGTCGGAAAGCAACACGTTGATGATTTTGGCTTCCCATGTGATGAACGGAAACAGACCCGTATACCGACGCAGAAAATGTATAGCAGGCGGAACGTCGTTGTAGTCTATCAAATACTTTTCAGCAACAGCAACGCGAATAGCCATGCTGTCCTTTGCTTTGCCTACAAAGAACCTTTCGTTCATGTTAAAGTTCTTTAATATCATTTCGGGTGGTGTGTCTTTAAAAACATCTTCCAGTGCATGAACAAAAGCTATTTTGCCTAAGGCTTCGCTAAGGCTTCTAAGCTGTTGCATCTGCTTAAAGAAAGGCAACTGACCTATTTTGTAAAGCCAACGCTTGGGTGCTGAGGCTTCGGCTAAGCCCCACAGCACCTCGTGTTCTAGGTTTCCGATGGTGTCAGCAATAGTATAAGCCGACGGCGAAAACTTGGCGTATTCCTGAAAAACGATGTCGCCGTTGCGAATACTGCGCCAAGAGTTTAAATACCATTTCAGTATTTTGGGATACTGATAAGGTGCTAAATCCATGCCGAAAGCAACACTGCCTGCGTTGGAAACAAAATCGCGAACAGTCGCCAACGGCGACCAAACCACCAGTGCTTTCTTGAGGTAGTTATTAAAAGCATCAAGCCAACCTTTCCACAGCCTGTCGTCGCCCTGCGTCAGACGATGTAGAACGTTGGAAATGTATTCTGTGGAATACAGCCCATCCAGTTGCGTTCCTGTGCCTTCAATACGCTTGAAAAGCGTCGCCGTCGGGGTTTCGCTGAAAAACTCAAAGCCTTTCATGTAGCGTGTTTGAGACAGTTCGTTCAATATGCGGTTGGCTTCGTGTAACACGGTGTCTTTACGCCACATTAAAGCACCGAAGTAACTAAATACGTCGTTGCGCAAACGACTTAGCATGTGGTTGTCTTCTTCTATGGAACGCAACGCGGTTATCATGTCGGCGATTTTGTCGGTGTTCTCTAAAGCATAGTGCAAATCCGAAGCCTCTTTAATCCTTCCTATGCTTTCAAGACGACCAGCATAGTCCGCCAACGCCTGTTTCCATGTGCCCCAGTTGAAAATCGTCGCTTCCAGCCCTTTTTCTGTTTCTGGAACAACCCCCAACGTGGTGCTTATGATTTTTTGGACGTGTTTGTTAGCGTCTAAAACGGAAAACAAAATCTTTTCATCTAGACCCGAAGCAAAAGCAACGTCCCTCAGAAACTGAACGGCTTCGCGTTCGGTTTGCATGACAACGGGTCGCAAATAGTTGACGTCTCCGCCAACCCAACGCTGAACCTCTGAAGGCAGTTCGTTTAAGCTTTTGCCCTGTGCTTCAATGGCGTGTATGACACGGCTACGCAAAACGTCTTCAATGTGAACGGCAGAACCGCCAACATCACTCATGATGTTGTAAGCAAACTCTAACGAAGGCAAACTCAACAACGCGGAAAGCTTAGCGGTCTGCGTCGCTACGGCGTTGGAACACTTTGAAAGAAGCACCTCTAAGTCGCCAAGTCCGTTCCTTTCTAACATTGAACGCAAAGCACCTAACTCCATTTCAATGTTGTCTAACCGCTGACCCTGCATAGACTGCAAATGCTGTAGCACCTGCTTGGCGGTCTTTGGGTTCTCTAGTTTTTCTAGTGCATCAACAAGAACACCAAATGCGTCGTCGCCTTCCCGACCCAGTCGGTTGGCTAAAGCTTTGACGTTCACTCCGCGTGAACCCAAATAAATGGTTATCATGTCGGCAATGGCTTTGCGTTCAGACGGGTCTCCGCTTCGCAACATCAACGCCAACGAACGACCTAAGCGGTTCGCGACGTCGGGTCTGTAGGGCTTAATTATTCTTTCAATCAGCCTCTGTTCTTCTTCAGACAAATCAGGCGTTCGCCAATCGGTTTTGCTGAAGTCAACGCCTGATGTCCATATCCTTTGCACTTCGTCAACGGTTTTCGTTGGCGACAAGTAAAACTGCAGGAACAAATGCGGGTTATCCAAAACGCCGTCTAACTGCTTGACGAAGGCGTCGTCAATGGTTTTGTCGCCAAGCACCAAATGGTAATCGCCGTTGATGATGGTTTGAATGACCTTCATGTCGGGTGCGTAACCGCGTTCGTTAGCCCATGCTTTGATGACTTCATAAGCCCTGTCGGGGTCGGCGTCGGCTTTTTGTAGTAATTCAATCACTTCGTCATTGAACGGCAAACCCGTCAAAGCGAACATGGACATAGCCAACGATTTGCGAACGCTTCTGTTGACGGTCTCTTTGGCTTCCTGTTCGCTTAAACCCAAATCCATGTATTGCTGTATGCGTTCTTCTATTTTCTTTCGCGTGTTCACGATGCCGTCTACGGCTGTTCCGTAACGGCTGTAAAGACCTTCGGGGTCGTTCTCCAGCATTCTGCCAAAACGACCTCCGCCGTTTATCAAAAACTCTTCTATGTCGGCGATGTTCTGCTTCGCCTGTTCCACCTGCGCATTACGAATGCGCTGTAACGGCGAAAGAACACGCATGAACTGAACGCTTTTTTCCGTAAGCGGAATACCGACGTTCTTTTCTAGTGTAGCTACGGCTTTTTCTGCCATTCTGCCCATCGGCGTTTTGGAGACAACGTTGGAAAGGCTTTTGATGCCCATGCCTGCTAAACGAAACTCCGCTTTGGGAACAACCCAAGCCACTTTGGAGACACCGTTAAACAAAGAATTGGGAATAGGCGTAACAACGTCCGTTCCATACAGAAAAGCGGAATACGCCTCTTCTGCCGTTGTGGCTTCGCTGACGGAAACCACTTCACGTCCTTCCATCTCCATCTGCTGACGAAACGCAGGAAGCATAGACGCCCTTACCTGAGAAACAAACAAAGCACCCGTCGCTTTGTCTCTAATATAAACGGTGCGTGTAGGGGCAATGCCCAAACCTTCGGCTGCCATATCAATCACCATAGAAAGAACACCAATGCGCTTCCAGTCCAACCATTTCAAATACTGCTTGGCGTAAAGGTCTTTTACCTGCACAGACCGTTCATCGCCTGTTGCCATTGCGCCGAGTTTCCCTAAGCCGAACCCCAGACCCGCTAAACCCCTACCTAAATCTACCCAAACGTCGCCGATAACGTCAAAAGCGTTAAGAACGGTATCCAACAAAACAGCACCCGTCGCTTTTAAAGCCGTCGCGGTGTCGTGAATGCTTTCTATGGTGTTGATGATGTCCATTTGACGGTTCCAGCGACGCTTGAAGGTTTCGCCTGCACCCGAAACGTCGCCCATCAACAGGTTGCCTAAAGCACCCGTTGCGCCTGTGAAACCACCTGTAGAACCCGCCGAAATGTAACCTATGCCCTTCAAAAGCGTTTTCCAACCCTGCAACCACAACGGCTGTTCTTTTTCTTCAGCCGTAGTGCTAAAAGAGAGTTCACCGCGTCGCAGGGCTTCTTGGTAACGCCTCATGTTCTCTTCAAAGTAGTTGGGCATAAAAGACACCACCTCGTTGTTTTATTTTAAAGCTTTCATTACCGTAGGTTCCTTTTGTTGGGTCATTCTCCACCACATAGACTTGGCTATCTCTTTGTTGCCTGTAACCTTTGTGCCGTAGTTGATGACGAACCGATAAACCTCTTCTTCTGTAGCAGGTCGCCCCAGTGCTTCGGAAGCCAACGCCTGTGCGCCTTTAAACCAACTCCTTCGCATGGTTTCGTTGGTTGCGTATTCGTTGAACAAATACGTGATGTTCGGCGAAACCTTCTTGGTAGACATTAAGGTGTATAAGCCACTCAGTGTGTAAAACGTGGATATTTGGGGGTCATAACCCAAATCTTTCATCGTTTTTGCTACGTGTTGGTCTATGTCCAAAAAGGCTTTCTTTAATTCTTTTGGTTCGGGGACAACGTCGCCTGTTAACGCTTTGTGGATAAGCGACACGTCGCTTACTGTGTCAAATAAAACCCTTTTTCTTAAAGCCTCTGCCTGCGCTTCCTTTTGTGCCTGTTCTGCCTGTTTCATTCCCAAAAGCTTAGCGTCCAAAGCGTTTTTAAACGCCAATACGCTTTTTTCTAGTTCAGTCTGTTTTTCCATTAAGCCAATACGTAAATTGTATTCTGCTTTGTTGTTGTTGGCTTGTAAAAGAAACAACGACATGGCTTCGTCGTTTGTGAAAACGCTTTCTAAACCGTTGGCTTTTAATATGCGTTCCACGTCCCTTTTCGTTGGCGGATTGACGTCTTTCCAGCTACCAACAACAGTTTGAAGCATTGAATAAAACTTCGTTTTGGATAACAAACGGGTGTCGTTCGGGTCTAAACCTTTAGCCCACTCCGAAATGGCAGGGTTAGGGTTCTTTTGCAAAAACTCAACGCTTCTTTTGGGGTCGCCGAACATCTGAACGGTTTCGCCAAGCAACGTAAGCAAATAGCCCTGCATTTGTAAACCCAACATCTGCCTGCGGTCTGCGCTTTCTTCTCGTCTAATGTCCAATTCGGTTTTTTGGATTTCCTGCATGATGGTATAATGCCTTTCCATAAAAGCCTGTTGCTTTTCGGAAAGTTCCATCTGCCTCTTGGACATCTCCATCTGGAAGGCTTTGTATTTTTCTTCTAGTTCTCTCTGCTTTATGCCTTCCAAAAACTGCGCCAACACCACAGACTGCTGTTGTTCCAGTCTGCGCTGTTCCTCTTGTTCTTGGCGTTGGCGCATTCTGCCTTCCAAATAGCCTTTTAGAAAATGAACAAGCGTAACGTCCGCCATGTTGGTCACCACCGATTTTGCAACATCATGGCTATCAGAAACCCTAACAGCCTCTCTGGGTCTGTTAAATCAAACATGTCGGGATTGAAACCGCCGAAAAGTTTCTTTCGTTTCTTTGCGTTCTCCCCTGCAACGTTGACGCCTTTAGCACCGCTTAATGCGCCCTGTGCTGTGCGCATAAAGTCCACGTTGTTCGTTGCCCTTTGACGCAACAGTTCTCGGATAACGTCGTCAGCAGAAAGAGAAACAGGCTTCAGGTCAAACACTTTAACCACTCCTCATCATGGAGAGAATAAGCAAAATGGGCATGTATTTTTCTAAAGCGTCTTTTTTGGTGTCCTCTTCTCCTAATAAGCCGTAACCGATTGTTCTAAAGTCTTCAACGTCCTCAGGATTTAAACGTTTCGCCATGCGTTCTATCAAAACAGGCAACGCCCTTTGTCTTTGGTTGGTAGGCAAAACGCCCAACATCATACGCAGACGCGAAATGCCTTCGTCAAAGCTTATCGTTGGCGTCGGCGTTTCAACGGAAGCCGTTGGCGTCGGCGTCGGTGATGGCGTTGACTTTGGTGCGTTGGCTTTTGACTTCTCTTCTAAGAGTTTCGTGATTTCCGCAAAAGGCTTTTCGCCCAGTTTCTTCGTGGCACTGGTTCTTAAAAGACTTTCAAGCCTGCCCATTGGAGTGGCATTTAAAAGGTCACCTGCAGTAAGGATTGAAGCTTTGTTTTCGTTCATGTCCATTTCACCCCCTACTTTTGCTACCTGCGTTGGTCAAAATACAACATACCCAATATGGAAGCCAACTGTGCATTCAAGGCGTCGCGTTGTGCCCTTATCTGTTCCTCTAAAGCCCTCTGCTGTTGAGAAAGACCTACCGCTTGGCTGTAACCGCCGACGCCTGTATTCAACAGACTGCCAACCAAATCAGTCAAACCAGAAAGCGCAGCCATAGGCGCAGAAGAGTAGCCAATCAAAGAACCAATGGCATTCGCTGCCTGTATTTGCTGGTTCAGTTTGGCTTGTCTCATCTGTTCCCTGACGTTGAAATACTGTTCTTCGCTGTTAGCCTTTGCAATGGCTTCTGCCATAGCAGGAGAAAGACCCGCATTTACCAGCCTTCCAAAATTAACTCTTTCGCTTTCTTCTGCGGTTTTCAGGGTTTCGCGAACAGGCAAAAACGGCGTCTGTAAAACCTTTGCTAAGTTGCCAACGGCTTCTTTGTAAGCGTTGTAGCTTTCAAGATACCGCGTTCTTTCTTCTTCTGCACTTCGTTTGAACAAAGGAATAAGCTGTTCGGCTTCCTCAAGTCCGCGACCTATTGCTTTGCCCATCATTTGGCGCAAATAAACAAGGTTCGGGTCTTCTTGTGGCGGTCTCCTTCTTCGGCGACCGAAAATACCACCAAAAAGGTTGCCCAAAAACTGTGTTCCCAAACCTACAGCTATGCCTTCAATAATACCCATAAAACATCACCCCCGCTATAGGTTGTTTAATATGGTCATAGCCTGAGACAAAGTCAAGTAGTTCTTTGTTTCATAAATGATTTCTTTTCCACCAGACGCTTCGCCTTCGCGTGTCCATGTGTAAGAACCGTCGTCCCATCTGTAGGTTTCAGTGGTTGGATTGGCTAAAATGCGTCGCCTCTCCGTTTTCTGTCTTTCGGACTGACTGTAAAGCGCATTGAAAACGACCGATTTCCCACGCGATTTCACCTTTGCTGCTAACAGGTTCTGAAACGTAGCAGGTGGCGTTTCTCCTAATAAATCTATCATAACAAAGGTGTTCTTGTCAAGTTCTGGAAGCGTGTCTAAAGAAAAAATATACACAGGCGGTGGCGATTTTATTTGCATTATCTCTCCCATTACTCCTGTAGGTTCCATTGCGTCGATGGCATCCACCCAAAGCTGGGGTAACAAACCGTAGTTAATGGTGTTACCGCTTCTTGTGCCTACAACAAACTCATGCAGTTGCCACCACCAGTCGTCGTTCATATGCCACCTTTGGGTTCTTTCATAGTTATAAAGCCCAATGCTGGTTTGGTTTGGGTTCCTTTGTCCGCCGTTTATGCCTATCCAGTGCGCCCAGTTCTTTGCGTAGGTCGTTCTGAAAAGACCAACGAAAACACAACGATACAGTTCAGGTCGTTGACTGATGGTGCTGTTTCTTAGTTCTTCTAGAAACTCCTCTCCGCTTAAAGCATCGGTTCCCCAAACATTTGAACTCACACCAGTGTCGCGACACCTTTCGCGATACGTAGTGCTTAATCCGCCAACGGCTAAAATAAAAATCTGTCGTTCTGCTAACATAATCAGAAGCTGACGCTGAAAAGCCAACGGCTTAGAGACAAAAAAGGAGTGCGCAGCCAACACGCCTATTCTGTCCGAACCGTATACAGAAGTAAAAACTTCGCCGTGTGGAAGCGCATCCATTGTTTCAAAAACTCCCCGTTTAATGGCTTCTCTCTCCGTGACTGTTAAAGGCATAGAACCACCCCCTGTTCACTTGAATACCACGAAACCACACGCCGTCCAGCATGGGTAAACCAGTCCGCTTTCTTGTGTGTAACGCCGTGTTACCGTGATGACTTCGGAACCGCCTGTCTCTAAATCAAAAAAGCCGAAACCGTAGCCGTCAACGTCTACAGAGAAATCGTAAACGTTGTCTGTATGAACGCGAAAGCTTAGCGTTTTGTTGGACTGATTGCTGTTCACAATGAACATTAAATTGTGTTTTACTTCCTGTTTCCTGCCTGCGTTCATACCAAACGACGCAGAAGCGTCAGAAGCAGGTTGGGCTTGGGCTTGGAAGACTAAAGTGCGCATTCGTCCGCTGTTGGTTACCGCTACGTAAACGCTTCCGCCACCCGTCTTTGTGGCATAAACGGCTTCGGGTTCGGGTAACAGAACAAACGCCTGCAACAACGCACCGCCGACAGTTTTTACTGTTTGGCTTGTTTTGGGCTGGTCTATCCGCTGCCAACCGTTGTTGTAAATGTATAAGCCGTTGCAATAAACAAGGTCACCTTTTGAAGCAGAGGACGGCAAAGACGTAACGACAGGAACGGAAAACCCCGTCGGTCGGTCTTCTTGTTCCCAGTGTTGTTTTCTTCTTTGAAAGGCTTCCTGAAGTGGCTTTGCTTTCCGAATGCCAACGTTCAGAAAGTCTATTTCTCTGTCTAGTTTCTCTGGGTGTTGAACGATTTTACTCATACTCTCCACCCCGTTTCGTGGATGTTGTGGATGTCGCCGTATTTCTCCATGTCCACCCAAAGATTTAAAAGCCTCACTCTAGGCGAAACGATGCTTCTAATGGTTTCGTTCATTTCTGAAGAAAGAGGCGTTACGTAATTGTTTGTTAAAACAAAACGTAACCTTATAATCAGTTCTTCGGTGACTATGTGCGGTAAATCAAAAACACGGTCTCCGTTGCCAACGGTTTCTATCACTTGGTAGTCAGGTTGGTCAGAATTGTCTTTTGGCATGTTGCCTTTTCTGTATACCCTTAAGTTAGTCATAATGTCACCAGAAGCGTTCGTGGATAAACGGATTTTGATGGCTTTGAATAAAGCCAAACCGCCTTCTGGTGGCTTTATCGGCGGAAAAATGACGTCCATAACGTTTTCGTCTTCATGCACCAACAAACCAACGGCGTTACCAGCTGAAAGCAAACCGCCGTCTAGGAATAAACTAGTATTAGGCATGTTTATTCACCCCACGCGAATACTCGTAAACGGTCGTGTAACCCGCTGACGTTGCCGTCTTGGCTTATCCTGAAGTATCTGCCGTCTTGAAGAACAATGTCTACATAGTCTCTGAATACGCGAACATAGGTTGGCTGCGTCGTTATTCTTTTGCCTTCTATTATATCAAGATTTATCGGCAACTGCAACAACTCTTCGTTGGTTGTAAACAAAAAAGCACCACGCCACGAAACAATAACCAAACCCAACCTCGTCTTCTTAATAGCCGTCCGAGAGGTCGGCGTCGGCAAAGAAACAGGCTGAAGCACAAAACCGCCTTCGGTTTCAAACAGCCTGTACCAACCGAAACGGGTCTGAACCAAAAGATGACTGCCCCAACGAAAGATGTTTTCTACAGTGCTGTCTAGAACAAAAACAGGCGTGTCCGCGTCCATCCAGAACGGCTTTAGGGGTTCGCTGATAATGATTTTGTTGTCCATACCGTAAATTACTCGTCCGTTGCTGGTGTTTAAAGCCGTAACAGGTTCTATAGGCACAGGCACAACGTCTGGTAACACGTCGTTGCTGATAAAGTCAGCAGGCGTGGTGTCCTGAAACGACGTCATCGTCCACCAGTCGCCGACGTTCACCTCTGCGATTTTGACGTAAACGTTAACTATTTCCGTCCAACGGTAAATGAAAACTCTGTCTATGCTGGTAGGTGCGCTTCCGCTGACGTTGGGATGCAGATAAATCGCATAGTCTTTTTCTTTGTTTGAACCCGACATGACCACATGCGGGTTGTAAAGACCAAAACAACCTACTGGGTCGGACGGCGGAGAAACGAACCCCAAACCCGTATTGGCAAAAACCACTCTGTAACGATACTCTATCGGCGTCTCTGAATGCAAAAGGGCACTGCTGACCGAAGGCTTTGGCGGTCTGCTTAAAATCGTGTTTTCTATGGCGTGAACCGTTGCGCCGTCAAAGAACCTTCGGTCGCTTCCGAATATCATGATGCCTATGTTTTTGTTCAAAGAATAAGCCAAAAGCCGATAAGGCTGGGTGGCTTCGCTGATGTCTATGACCCTGTTGCCGTTCGGTTCGTAAGCAACGACGTCCGTGTCCGTAGCAAAAGCCGTTACGGCGGTTTTGTTATTTGTGCCTCTGACGTAACCTACAACACGAACAACGTCGTGGCACTGCTTCGTTGTTAAAAAAGAAACAGGAACACCGCTTCTAAACAACATGCCAAGCGGGGTTTCTATGTCTTCTATAACCCCATCCTTCCACATGGCGTTCTGCATTCTCCACGCTTTGTCCTTGAGTTCATGCGGAGAAGCCGACGCACCTATGCCTGTTGGCAAACGCACTTCGTACCACATACAGCATCACCACCTAGACGCTATCAGTGCCGTAATCGTAGTATTCATCTACGCCAAGCCATAAACCTGTTAGGTAAACTACTGGTTGCGGTGAACCGTTTATGGCAGTAACACGCAAAGCATAAATCCAGTAACCGCCATAAGTCGCCTCTACTGGGATTTTTGCAGTGTTAATCCCACTACCAGTATTGATTTGATAGTTGTTTACAACAGTCGTCTCCCCGCCTGTGCTTGGGTTAATGCGAACAACGTTAAAAGTAATGCTACCCGTACCTACTACATACAAAACAACGTCCAAAAACATACGCCTATAATTCCGCGTTTTGGAACCAAACAAACGCGGAATGACTTGAAACCGAAGGTCTTGATTGACGTTCAAATATATTGACCTAAAACTCACATTATACCACGTCCCAAGTGGCGTATAGTTTGGCGAAGAACCGTCTGGAAGCATTAAATTGGGAAAAATCTCTATTTTTGAAGGAATGTACCCAAACGGATAGCCACCCGCAAAGCCACCTGCGCAGTCGTATTGCTTTGTTCGCGGAAAAACGTAACTGCCTTCGTTTGTTGGAACAGAAGAAGGAAGCGCAAAGCCCTGCTGTTGGGTTCTGATGACGTTGGCGTTTGTGCCTGCCGTAACGTCCATGCCGATGTTGTCAAACCAGTAAACGTCGGTGGCAGTGTCAGGGTTTAAATAAGAAGCAATAGCACCGCCACGACGGAAATAGTAGTTGCCAATCACTTGATAGCTACATTTGGTTCCGTCATAGTAACCGTATTTGCCCAAAGCATGATAAACAGCATAACGGGTGTTGATGAAATAGTTGTTCATGATGATGGGTTCAAACTTTTGGGCAGGCAACGTCGTTGACGCTGCATCCATCAAAACACCGACGCCTTTACGTTTGTTGTCAAACGTGTTGTAAATAGTCCACTGCGACGGACTTAAAAGCCTCTCTGGGTCGCAATCAATGATGACGTTGCCGTACACAAAGACGCGATACGCAAACAAGTTCGCATCCCCGCCTATGAGAAACATAATGGCGTTAAGTAATCGCCTGATGATGACGTTGTTCGCTATCACAATGTTTAAAGGGTCGTCTAAGGTTTGGTTGCGTGTGTAAGATGTCCATGCATTATATAAATGAACAAATATCCCTCCGCCATAAAAGTTTACTTGGTAAACAAACTCGTAAACACCGTTGTTGTCCCAAGACTGTTCGTAATCGTGATAAATCAGATTGTTCACCAGAAAAAGGTGTCCATTTGGTGTTAAATGCATACATTTGTTAAAACAGTTCCTGATGACGTTGTTTGCTATTAACAGCGAAGGCACAATGGTATCACTGGGATTATAACCGTCGTCGCCATAGTAAAGAAAACCCGCGTTCTCTACGTGGTTATCTGTAAGAACACATTGTTTCACATTTCGTATTGATAGGAAGTTCAAATAAGAGTTTTTTGTGCCACCTGTGTAATAAAAACGGCTACCGCTTACAATTATTGAATAGTAACCGACAAGAACAACATAATAGTCAAACTCAAACGACGTGTAGCTTTTATTCTGTTCAAAAAGACAACCCATTATTACAACGGTTCCCCCAAGCGGGGAACTTGATTGGAAAACAGAAACCCTTCTACCATTCAAAAACCTAGAGTTTATGAAGCAGATAAATCTGTGTCGCTTTATTTCTGTTAAAAAGAAGTTTTTTTCGCTTCCGTTGCCTCTGATTTCACAACCGTAAAGCACAAAGTAGCTGTTTACCCAGTTGGCTTCTGTGCCGTCGGCAAAAACGACGGGAACAACTGTAGTTGGGTTGGCTGTGCATTGTGAAATATCAAAAACGGTGTTGAAAGCAAAAAGGGAACCGTAACTGCTTACCAAAGCTGTTGGGCTTGGCACTGCCTGTCTCTTGATAGTGCTGTTGAAGAAAAAGAAGCGAAGCCGTCCGTTGCCTGTGCTGTTGCTACCCACGAACGAACCGAACGGCGTTGCGTTGACGTTATCGCACAAGAAGAAACCTTCAATGTTGAACAAAAAGAAATAGTTATCGGTGCTTGTAAACGAACAGTCTTTTAAAACAACCGTTCCGTTCTCTGCCCTAAACTGTTGGCTTAGCGTAATACTACAGTTCCTGAAAACAATCGTTGGCGTGTTTGTGCCGTTTGCGTCGTTTACTGTTCCTGTGAAAGTAACGTTTACGTTTTCTAGTATGACGGTTCCATACCAGCCCCCACCTGCTACCGTTAGGTTAGGACGTCCGCCAAGTCCACGTATGATGACCTGTCTGTTGGAAGCAATCGTTATGTTTGGAAGCGTGTAATCAACACCTGACCTTAAAAGTATTTCTACGTTGTTAATGCCCTTTGACCACAGGTCGTTTAAGGCGTCGGCTAAGTTGGCATACTCTGCGCCGTTGACGACGTAGAACCTACCGAGTATTCTTAGGCGATTGATTTTCTCAAAAGCGTCGTCAATGTAGTTTTCCAGTTCCTGCATTGGGAGAAGCCGTATGCCTGCTTCTACCGTCAGGTCAGGAAACTGTAGGTCTAAAGGAGACCAAGAAGACATCATTGCCTCTCCGTGTTGTTATTCAACATGCTGAGAATACTTTGTGGCGTCAAGCCACGAACCTGCTTGTCTATTTGCTGTTGCATGATTTGCAACTCCAGCTGGAACAACGGCATGTAATACTGAACACGAACTAACGCCTCTTCGCTTCCCAGAGACGCTAAAACCTTAATGGAAGCCAAATAAACAACAACCATTTCTCTGTTCTCTAGGTTGCGTATGGTGTCGTTGCTACCCACAAGAGGCGGTGGCGTAGTGAAGCCTGTGACAAACAGGTTTCCGTAGCCTCTCACGGGGTTTCGGTTCAGAATGATTGTTTTGCCCTGTCGCAACACCTTCGTGGGTCGGGTGCTGTCGTCAGGAACGCCGATGTCAAACATGGCGTTTGCTGGAACGATTTCCAAGCGGTTCCACCACTCTCCGCTTGTCCAAAGGTGAACGGGAGTGTTCTGTGACCATGACCTGTTCGTTCCGTAGTGACCGCGTGTTACACCCGTAAGGCTGTTCGAGGTTTTACCTGTGTACCGAACGATTTCCCATTCCACCATGTTTCCAATAACGGCATAACCCGTGTTCGGAAAACGCGAAGCGTCCTGTAGCGGAATGGCACTTACTCCGCCGTCAATCTGAGAAGCCAACCTGTCGCCTACCAAAGGATAGTAAAACACACCGAAGAAATCAAGCAGGTTGTCCGAAATCGTGTAAACATTGGAAGGCGTAGTGTTGATTTCTTCGTAGTGAATGTCAAACGGACAAAGTGTGCTTACTTCCTGAACAGCTTCGTTGATGAACTGACTTATTTGGTCGTCAGTATAAGGAACTGTGCTGTTCAGACGAGTTAAACGCCGAACCGCTGTGATAAGTTGTGCTTTTGTCATTGGCATGTTTTCCGCACCCCCTTAGGTTATCTACCCATGCTGATGTTTGTTTGTGGCGTCATGCCACGAACCACTCTGTCTATCTGCTGTTGTAGGTATGTTAACTCAAGCTGGAACAACGGCATGTAAGACTGGGCACACCTTTGTGCTTCTTCAGTGCCCAAAGACGTCAAAACTTTGATTGCAGCCAAATAAACAACAGGCATCTCTTTGTTCTCTAAGTTGCGTATGGTGTCGCTGCTTTTTACAAGCAGTGGCGGAATGGTAAACCCCGCTACAGTCAAATTGCCATAGCCCTCCACAGGGTATCGGTTCAAATAAATCGTTTTCCCTTGACGCGACGCCTTTGTTGGAACGCTGTCGTCATCAGGTGCGCCGATGTCAAATAGGCTGTTGGTAGGTATGATTTCCAAGCGGTTCCACCACACGCCGTTTTGCCAAACATGAACGGGTGTTCCTTCTGCCCAACCCAAAGGCTTTCCGTATACGCCACGTGTTACACCTGTAAGGTTATCACCCTCTTTTCTTGTGTAACGAACAATTTCCCATCGGAACATATTACCGATAACCGCGTAACCAGAGGGCGGAAAAACCGAAGCGTTAACAAGCGGTAGGGTTACGCTTACGCCACTTCCACTTCCACCGCTTCCGCCACCGCCTCCGCCACCACTTCCGCCACCGCTTCCGCCACCACTTCCGCCACCGCTTCCGCCGCCACTTCCGCCACCGCTTCCGCCACTTCCGCCACCGCTTCCGCCACTTCCGCCACCGCTTCCGCCGCCACTTCCGCCACCGCTTCCGCCACCGCCTGAATTATCAGCACCTCTATTTATGCAGGCAGCACCACATTCAACGCAAAAGCCATCTAAGCACATACCTCCACAGAAACGGCAAACTCCATACTGAGTGCCACCAGTTCCCCCACCAGTTCCCCCACCAGTTCCCCCACCAGTTCCCAACGTGGTGAAGCCCATGTTGTTGGTTGTGAAGCCCATGTTGTTGGTTTCTTCTTCGTCAACCTCAGATGCCAATTTGCTACCCGCTAAAGGATAATAAAACACACCAAAGAAATCAATCATTTTCTCCGACGTTCTGTAAACAATGGTGCGTTTAGTGTCTATGTGTTCATGATAAACAAGAAAAGGAGACAACATACTCAGTTCTTCTATGGCTTCATTGATAAACTGACCCATCTGGTCGTCAGAGTAAGGAACCGAGTTGTCAAGACGAGTAAGCCTTCTTACAGCCGTTATAATATCTGCCCTCGTTAGTGCCATAGTTCCACCCCCTCAAACAAAACCTGTTGCCTCTCTTCAAGTATAAGTCGCTTCGCTGTGTCCCGCGTTAGGTCGTCTGTTTTCATGACGGTTTCAAACCTGCGCAACACGGCGAACAGCTTCATCAGGTTCTCTACACGCTGGTTTTCATCGTTTTCGTTTATCTTCTCTGGTTCTTGTATTCCGTCATACCAACGCTTGGGGTAAGTCTCCAGTTTGTATTTGGAAAACTCTGTGCATTTGTACAAAATCGCTTCTCTTGGTAAGCCGTCCATGAGATGACTGATAACGTCGTCTACTAGTTCTTTATAAAGCAGATTATCGCGTCGGGTCTTTAGTCCGCCTTTGATTATCGTTTTGCCGTTTTTCCGTAGAACGTAGTTCTTCTTTTTCACGAATAAGCCGTCTTCATAGAAAGTATACTCCAAAGGCAACGGAAAATCAAGTCTGATTTCTTCTATGCGATAATCGTCAGCCGTTAGGTCAGACGCCGTGAAATAAACGCCGTCGGTGTCTATTTCAATGACCGCAAAACCGCGTCTTTCCAGTTCGTTGCATAAGCTTTTCACGGTTTCTCTTCCGCGACGGGTTATCTCTTCAGCCGAAGCGGGGTCGCTGAAACGAAACGTTGCGCCTAAGAAGCCGTAAAAGCTGTTAATGAGGATTTTTAAAGCCATCTGGGTCTTCTCTGCCTCTTTGTCGCCCCGTTTGGCTTTTTCTTTTTCTTTCAGTCGCCAATCCAACATGAAGCGAACGACACGAGAAAAAACGCCGTGTTTATCCCAATAGGGCTTTATGTCTAACATGAGATGCGGATACATGGAAACCACATCCAAATGACCAACAGGTTTGAAATAACCATAACGCCTTATCTCTACGTGTCCGCCTTCGTATTCTTTTTTCGTCGGTTGCTTCGGCGGAGACATAAACGGAAGCATTAATGAAGTGAAAAGCGTGTTCACCACCATGCCGTTACCTAATAGCGGGTTGTAAGGCACAGGAACGATTTTCACCAAAGCGTCCCAGTGCGCTACGGAAAACCTGTAAAGCCTATAGGTTGCTTCCAAGTCGTTCTTCAAATATTCCTTTTTGTCTTTGGCGGTTTCGTAATTGCCCCAATCCTGCATACCAAGCCAACTTACTGCTAACGACTTTAGGTTAAAGCTTTCGCTATGGTAACCAAAGCCGTCCAAACGCTGCGCCAAAATGTATGTGTCCCAGACAGGCGTGTCGCGGTAAAAATACACCACGATTTCTTTTTGTTCGCTGCCCACCCTCACGTTAGCGGTTTCGCCCCTAAACAACGGAACCATGCCGTAAAGCTTCATTCTTTCGTTGACGAAGGGACAGTCAAACTTGTAAACGTTATGCCCTACGATGGCGTCAGGAGAAAACTTCCCCAACTCCGCTTTCAGTGCCTCTAAAACCTCTTTTTCTTCGCCTTCCAAAATGACAAATCGGTTTTCGTCTGTGTGTAAAAGCAAACCAACCAAAAGGATTTTGTCGCTTTCGCTGCTTAGTCCTTCGGTCTCTATGTCAAGCACCGCCACGCGAAACGGCGGAGTTGCCCTTATGCCTGTGCGTAACAGTTCGCCGACGCCGTCGGGTAAAAAGCCCTCGTGGCTTGGCACAAGCGAAAAGCCGTCGCCGTATGTGCAAACGGCGTTTCGGACTTCATTCGATTTCTTCAGGGTATAGTTCGTCTTCGGCAGATAAACTTTCCAATCTTTGCCACAAATGATGTTCTTCAAAGTTATCACCTTCTTTCGTTGTCTGAACGGCAGGGCAATAGTCCCACATGGCGCACCTGTTGGGGTGGCAGGTGCTTCCGCGTTTTGGACGGAAACCCGCAAAGTTCTGTTCGCCTATTCGTTCGGCTAACCAACGCATTTCGCCTAGTAAGCGTCTCAGCGTGGCGTTGTTCGGTTCTATTTCAACGGTTCTTTTTTCTACGTCGCCGTTGGGTTCAAAGAACAGAAAAGAAACCGTGTTTGCTTCAAATAAATAAGAATAAACCATCAGCTGGTTGTAGTTGTAACGGTGCTTTTTTCTCGTGAACTTCAAATCCATGACTTCGCGTTTGCCGTTTTTCTCTATGAACACATCGCAAACACCACGCAACAACACGTTCTCTGCGATGGGCTTCTCTTTTTCGTATTCTCTTCTAAAAACGTCTACTTTCTCTGCTGGAACGACACGAAGCAGGTTGGTTTGCCATTGTTTAATTGGTTGCGCTTCCCAAGCTTTGACGCCTGTTTCTAAATCAAAAACGGCTTCGCGTCCACGAGTGGTTTTCTCTATGACGTCAATCAACACAAACGGTTCTTCTTCAAAACCGAATTGACGACCTATTGTTCTTTCAAAATACTCATGACACAAAAGACCGACAAATTGCGGTAAAAAAAGTTTACCGCTGTAACCAAAATGTTCCATCAACGCCACACGAAGCGGACACTGATGGTAGTTCTCTAGTTTGTAAAAAGCGATTTTATTCATCTGTTTTCTTTGCCTTTTGTTCTTTCTCTGTAACGGCTTCTTCTATTCTGCCGTAGACGTGAAAATACATGCCGATGACGTCAATGACGTGTTCCGACGGCGTGTAACGCTTGAAGCCCAGCTTTTTGTAATCCACACCTGCCCTTAAAGCCCAGTTTGACGGATGCACCCAACGTGTGGTGATGCCGTAGCCCTTCAGGTAACCACTCACAAACCCACAAGCACCCGCTAACCTGATGTTAGGGTAAACGGGTTCCTCAATAACGGCTTCGTCTTCTTCGTGTGGATTTGTGTTCGCGAAGATGAACTTCTGAATAAAGTCGCAAACTTCGCCGTTTGTGCCGTAAACGGAATAGCAGTGCAACCCGTTTTTTGTAGAAAACAGAATGCCCCAAGTGCCCCTATAAGCCTTTTTTTCGTTGCCTTCTCTCCAGTCCGTCGCAGCAGGGTCTATACATATCGCACCTACTTTCGGCGGGTTGCATTTGATTAAATAGCTTTCTCTGATTTTCATGAGACGAACCCCCTTTTTGAAAGGGGACGGCAGACGTCTGCCGTCCCGCTAAGCTGTGCGAAACTTACTACCTGTTCCCAAGTAGTTTATCAAGGAACGCCTTCACTTTCGGCTTGTCTATTTCGCCTTCGGCTTCAGGCGTGGTGTTCCGCATGTAGACCAACGCCTGTTTCCGCGTAACGCCTATCTCTTCTACGAAGGCGTCTATGGCTTCTTCTTTGGTGTCTACACCAAAATAGTCCAGCCAACCGTCTTTGATGTCGGCGTCTGCGCTACTTCGCGTAGTAACGGCTTCGGCGTCGGTTTGTTTTTTCGGCGGATAAAACAGCACTTCCATGCGTTCTTTTCCGTAAATGGACATGGCATGACGCAAAGCCTCTAACGGGTCGGCGTCGTAAATAATGCGTCCGCCTTCGTTTTTTCCGCTTAGGTGTATTCTTGGCAGATGGTAAAGGTAACGTCCGACGCCAAGATGACTAAGCAGACGGCGATACAAATCGGTAACGGCGGACTTCGGCGGTTCGGAAGCGTTAGCCGTAGCGTAACCCGCATCGGCTACTTCGTAAGTCGTGATGCCGTCGCCGTCGGGTAAATCCAAACGCAACGAACCTAAAGCGCAAACGGCGTCGCCGATTTCCCTGATTTCGCTTACGACGAAGATGACCTTTGAACCAGCAGGAAGCGCAGACTGTAGGCGTTCTTCCATTTTGCGAAGGTCAACGTAATACGCCATCCAGAAACCGCTTTTGGTTCCAGTAACGATGCGATAGTCATGGTCTTCAATCGCAAACGGTTCGGACAGCGTTTGCACCAGTTCGTTCAGTTTGCTGTTCTGATTGACTGTGGTTTTGGTTGCCATTTTTTTGTTACCCCCTTTGTGATGTTTTTGGTTGTTTTATTTTTCGTCTCCGTTCATTCCTGAAAGCCGTTCTAGACTTTGCTGTAGGTTGGCAGACATTTCAAAACCGACATGTTCGCCTGAAACGCTTACCACAAGCGTTGCTTCAATGCTGTTCTTTTTTAGAAGAACCAGCGACAGCAGACTGGTTTTGTTGTTTTTGGAAACCCGTAACCGAACGGTGTATCCGTTGTGCCTAAAGTCGCAAACGACTGAACTTTCCGCGTCTCTGAAGCCCTGATGTGTGGTGGCGGATGTTTTGGTTACACCGTCCAACCAAAGCAGGGTTTTGGTGTCCTCAATGATAAACGCTATGCAACAACCGTAGCCCCACATCAGTTTACCTTCGCGAAACATGCCGTCATGCTGTTTCAGAACGAAGTCCAAGCCGTTTACACTTAGCGTCGTTACGGTTGTTTCAGTTGCTGTGTCAATCGGCTGAACCATAGATTTCCTGTTCCTTTCTTTGTGTTAGCTGAAGACCATACTGCGTCAGCGAAGCCTCTGCGTCGCCGTAGCTTTCAAAAAACGTCCAACCCGCAAAGTCGGTCATGAAAGTAAACAGACAACGGGTGGTTTCTTTGTCTTCACCTTCGCCGACGGCGATGACCACCTGACCGATTTCTTCGTCAGCGCAGTCCTTAGGGCTGAAAACAACAACGCGAAGCATGACGTCGCCGTTTTCGTCAAGCCATTTCCATGTGTGGGCTTCGCCGTTCTGTTCGTCATGAACGTAATCCAGTGCGTCAAAGCCCCATTCGTTTGCTAAATCTTCGGTCAGCATCCAAAGTGTAGCCGACCGATGGCGTGTGTCCGCTACGAGAAGCGGAAGTTCGCCTTCAAACTCCACGCGGTGAATGCAACGCTTTTCTCTGTCGCAATCCACGAAAAGCATCGTTCTGTCTAGGTAAAGCCGATAACGCATTTTTGACACCCCCTTCAGGTTCGTTTTTGGTTTTCGCTTTGTTGGACGAAAAGCTTCGTTGAAAAGTTCCCAAATCGGTGTGTTCATTTTTGAATGACATCAAAAACTTTGACGACAGGCATGTCTATGTCTTTGTAAAGCCTCACAGGCGGTTCTGGGTAATCTATTTTACTCAAAACAGCCACAACGTCGGGGTTGACGCTTTTGGAAAGCACATAGAACTGAGGGTGAAACAGCCTGTTGAAAAACAGCGTAAACAGGGTTCGGGTCTGTTCTTCGTTTCTGCTTCCGTAGACGGCTTTGAAGAAACTCGTCAGCGGATTAACGGCGATGACGACGGGAGTGACGCAAAAATGTATGCGCAACGCATCCAAAAACACTTCGGTAGCACTGCGGGGGTAATACAAACCATAATCGCTAAAGAAACGAATGCCTACTTTTTCGCGACCCTTTTTGAGGTAACGGTATTCTTCAGCGATGTCTTGGTTGTTGTAGCCCTCTAAGGTTACGACGGTCTTCTCTGTTGAATTGTCGCACAGCTGAACCTCTTCTAACTCCACCATAGGTCATTCTCCTTTCCGTGTGTTGGCTATGCTTATTATACCAAACGCTTTGCGATTTTGCAACCCCAACGCGGTGCTTTTCACCAAAAACCCGAAAAATTGCTGGGGCTATATTATTATATTTTATAAGCAGGGGGGTAGGGTAGGAAGTTTTTATTTTTTTTCTTCCCGTTATAAAACAAAAAAAATTAATTTAAATTAATTTTTTTTGTTTTATAACGGGTATTACTGGGAATATATTCCCAGTAATACCCGTAAATAAAAAAAAATAAATATTTATATATTTATTTTTTTTACAAGCGGGTGGGGTTTTTTAAAAACCCCACCCGCTTGTTAATTAAATTACATAAACCCCCTTCTTGGTTAGGGTTGTTTTTATGTAATTTTTCTTTCTTACTTTCGGGGTAGTAATTCTTACCAACCCCACCCCCTGCTTTCTGTTTTTTTTTGCGTAGCGCAACGCAGTCGCGTAAAGCACAACGCGGTTGCGTTGCAAAAGCTTTAAGACGTAAGCACCGTCAACGGGTGCTTGGCGTTACGAAACCACAAAGCGTTGCGCAAAGCACCATACACCACACCCCACCCGCTTACGAGAAAAAAACAACGTGGTTTAAGCCCAATTCGTAGAAGCCCCGTAATTGCGCTACGTTGGCTTTACAGCGTTGAAATATGCCACCTAAGGCTTCCACCCTTAAAAGCACCATCAAACGCTGTAAAAGCCTGCTGAACCGATTAATGTAGCAAATGGCTTTTTTTAGCGTTGATGGCTTTTTAAGCGTCGTTTGATTTTTTTTGGAAACTGGTAATTTTTGTGGAACAAAATCGCGAAACTTGGTGTATAATAAAGCGTAGAACCGAAGCGGAAAAACCGACAGCAAAGGAGAAATGGCTTATGCGTTGGATAATCGTTGACACCACATACAAAGAACATTTGCGCAGGCTGAGAAAAAACAGAGACGACGTCATGCGCTTTGTGGCTAAGACACGCGACGGCGAAGAGGTAGTAGTTGCACCGCCGTTAGAAGCCATGCGTTTGATTTCCAGTGGCGAAATTGACGTCATGTCTGAAGCCGTTTGGCGGGTTTTTTCGCCTGACCTGTGGTGCTTAGTTCAAAAGCTGCTTTTCTATTTGTTAGACGACGTTTTGTTTATCGTTACCACGAACGACCTGATGGTTGTTCACCCACAAAACGTCATTGAAGACTACCCAAACAATTGGCTTCTTAGCTACGACAAAAACGTCAAAATCATCTACAAGGGGGCGGATTACAAATGAAACGAGTAAAAATCACCAGAGACGCAGTGCTTAGCAACCCAAGCGGTTACGTTCGTTTTCTACAGGCTTTGCCTTTCGTTCGCACCGTTTTTCGTTGCGCTAACAAAGAACCGCTGTTTTCCAACTGGACAACGGAAAGCGACAACGAAGCCCTTATGGTGGAACACCTACGCAACGGCGGACAGCTTGGTATTTCCTTGAAGACGGGTTGGGTTGTGGTAGACATAGACAGCAACGCCGACCCTGAGAGGCTGTCAAAGGTGTATCCGTTTGTCTTCAAGACCGTTCGCGGTTGTCATCTTGTTTTCCGACAGCCCAACTGGGCTAACCTCAAGTGCGAAACGAAGGTAGAGACCGTTAGCGGTTACTTGGTAGACTACAAAGTGTTGCGACCCAACCGCAAAGGCGTTTACATCGTTGCACCCTGCACCGAAGACGGACGCGACTTTGCTTACGCACCCAAAGAAGAAGCCGACGTTCCTTTGCTTCCGTTGGAGTTTTATTTACGGAAGCACCACGAGTTTCCCGTCAACGAAGGCGAACGCAACAACACGCTGTTCCGCATTATGCGTCAGTGCAGGTTGTTCATGAAGGAACACCCTGAGGTAACAGAAAACGAATATCGCGGTTGCGGGTTTCGTTTGAACAAACTGTTACCAGAACCGTTACCAGAGGACGAAATAGAAAACTTAGTAACAAACGCCATGACCTTACCAGACGAAGACGGCTTTGAGGAAACGCTAAAGCTATTGGAGACCGTTACTCCAGAAGAAAAACAGAACCCTTTTTTGAACATCAGGTCGTTGAACGAAATCAACGGCACTTCACGACCTTACTTTTGGGAAGGCGTCTGCAGAAAAGGCGACGTGGTTCTTCTCAGTGGCGCACCTAAGTCAGGCAAAAGCACCTTTGTGCGAAGCGTTGCGCTTTCCACTGTGAACGAAACGAACTGGTTCGGTAACATCCGAAGCGGAACGGTGCTTTGGTATGCCTTTGAAGAATACGCCGTTGACATTCGCGATATGGTCATGGTGGCTTCTGAGAGATACGGTTTGAAAACCGACGGCGTTTACGTTGTGGAAGCCAACCCAACCGAAAGCAACGACCCCGTTAGCGACTTCGTTGAAGCGTTGCGACTGCACTGTCAAAAAGTAAATCCCGCTTTGGTCATTGTGGACACCGTCGGACGCTTAATGAACGGCGTAGACATCAACGATTACATCAGCGTCGGCAGGTTCATTGAAGCCATTCGTTTCGCCGTTCGGGACATTCCTTCTCAGCCTGTTGTTTTGCTGGTTCATCATACCAACAAATCACTGGAACGCACCCCGCTTGGTTCACAGGCGTTTCAGGGTTCCTGTGACGTTTTGATTACACTGGAACGTTCGCAGAATGAAACCTCGTTTAGTGCTATCGGGAGAGGAACACATCCCAAATACATGGAAAAAACGCCGTTGTATTTTGACATGGGCGTTCTTCGTAAAGAGAACGCTGTTCCGCAGGGCGTTACTACGTTGGTTCGTTTGATACACGAACGAAGGCTGAACGACGCCGAACAAATCATGAACTACGGCAAAGGCGCATTCAGGTCGGACATACGGCGAATGTTCCGCATGGGTCTGTTATACGAAGACGGCGACAAAATATACACCAACAGCAACCATCGGCTACTGGAGAAGTATTTGGGCGAACCAGATGACAACGTCATGGAAGCCCTTAGCGTTTTTGAAGCCACAGCCGAAGAGGTCGCAGTTGGCGAAACCAGAAAAACTGTGGTAGAATACCCAACAGAGGCTTCGGCTAACTTAGAAGAACAGAAACCGTTGGCAGCCGTTGCTGTTTTAGAACCGAACGAAACGGAAACCACAGACCAAAGGAGTTGCATACAGATGGAAGGAGAAGAAGACGACATGATGCTGAAACAACTCAAAGAACGCGGATGGGTCTTTCTTGAAGACGTAGACCCGTTCTGCGATGACACGTATTACAAAACAGAAGACCATGCGTTCATGTCTTCAAAAACGCCTGAAGAAGCCCTAGAGAAACTCAAAACCGAAGAACGCGACCCTTACTTAGTGGAAGTGTTGAACATGGCTTACACAGCGTTCAAGCAACCGCTAAGAGGCGAACTGTTTGACGTCAACTGGGGCGCACCTGTTGCGTTTCTGCCGACGTTTGTTGGCGGAAAACCGCGTTGGGTTGTGTTCTTAGCACCGCCCCATGCTGACTTAACGCCGTTGTTATCGGCAGGCAGACATGCCGTCAGGCTGAACAGACCTTTCTTCTTGGAACCGAACCATGCTGAAACCTGAACAGAAAGACAAACTGATACAGTGGTTTTCCGAAGGACGCAGTGCAGAATACATCATCAATCAGATGCGTTTGGAAGGCGTGTTTCTAACGCCTTCCGACGTCCTTCGGTTGTATGACCAGCATAACGAACAGGTAGAAGCCACTTTGCGATACGTCAACAGAGTAAGCTGGTCGCATTTATTGAACCGAACGCTTTCTGTTTTAGACGTCATACAGGACAACCTTAATCCGAAGCGACCCGACGCCGTCGTAACGGCATTGAGGCTGATAGCCGAAATACTCAAACTGCGAATGACGTCGGAAGAAGAACGCAAACGCATGGAAGAGGACATCGCTTTGCGTTTGCGTATGTTAGAAGAACGCGGAGAAGAGATAGCGGAGTTACAGAGAATGGGAATAGTCAGGTTCAGGGAGATGGAGATAGCCAATGAGTGAAAAATCGCCACCAGTCGTCAGCGTGTCTGATATCACCAAAAAGCCTTATCTTTTCGTTATTCCGCCGAACGAAAAGATTTTGGCGTTTTGGAAAAGCCCAGCAAAGTATAAAGTGTTGCTTGGCGGAAACCGTAGCGGAAAAACGGAAAACTGTGCCATTGAAGTCATTTGGCATTTGCTGGGCGAACATCCGTTTTTGAAGGTTCCCGAACCGCCTGTTCGTTGGCGCATACATTTGGTAAACTACACCAAGATGAAAGAGGTGATAGAAGAAAAGTTTGCCAAATATTTGCCGACGTCCTGTTTATGGGGCAACACTTGGCGCAGTGCTTACAACCAGCGATATAATTATCTCAGGCTGAAGAACGGTTCTATTGTAACGTTCACCACGCAAAGGCACAGCATCCGCGAACTAGAGGGTGCTTCGCTACATGGGGTTTGGATTGACGAAGAGTGCCCAGAAGACCAGTTTAGGGCGATGCGGTTCCGTCTGCTGGACACTAACGGAAAAATGTTGGTTTCGGCAACGCCGTTAGACGGCATCACTTGGCTTTACGAACTGTTAGAACGAAGCAAAGAAGACCCTAACTATTTCGTTCAGCAGGTTTCTGTGTATGAAAACAAATACATTGACAAAGACGTCGTTGCCGACCTTGAAAAAGTGGTTACCGAACAGGAAAAAGACATTCGGTTATACGGCAAAATGCTTAATCAGTCTAGGCGTGTTTACAGCGGGTTTGACGAAACACGACACATTGTAGACATCACCGCTTTTCCACCGCCGAACGTTTTGTGGGCTGTCGGTTTAGACTGGGGTTGGCGACACAACAGCGCATTGGTGTATGCTTGTAAACTGGACGACGTCATTTACGTTCTTGACGAGTTTGTGATGAAAGGCGTTCCTTTGGGCGGACTTGGCGAAGAAATCGTTTCGTGGTGTTTGGATGCAGGTATTCCGCCGACGCGGATGCGGGTTATTTATGACGCACAGCTGAAAGCCGTTGACACCAACGGACAGCCCATGATACGTGTAGTGAACGCAACCAACCCGCTTAGGCTTATTCCTTCCACGAAACGAGAGGACAGCATAGCGGTTATCAACGAACTGTTCAGACGCGACAGAATATACATCAGCCAACAATGCACACGGCTAATAGAAGCACTGAAGCACTTTTACTATAGAAACAGCGTTAAATCAATGACAGAAGACGAACACAAAGACGTGTGCGACGCTTTTAGATACGTAGTGTATTATTTACGCATGATTGATTTTGACGATTTTGGGGACGAAGAAAACGACTTTATCGGTTCGCCTTCGGGTATAACAAAAATCATGGACGCTATTTTAGAACGGCGCACTGGAAACAAAGGCAACCCGTATTTAAGAAAGAGGTGATAATCATGTTTTTGAAACCCGAAGATTTATTCAAAGGACAGCAGATAACGCGAAAAATCACTGCTGTGGTGTTACACTATTCGGCAGTGGCTGGAAAGAAAACAGCAGAAGAGGTGAAGAAGCAGATAGAAGCCATTCGTCAAAGCCACAAGCAACGCGGATGGAAGGACATTGGTTATCACATCGGCGTTGACCTGTTGGGTAGGTATTGGTTGTTGCGTCCTTTAAACGAAGTAGGGTCTCACGCCAAAGGTTACAACTCTAACAGCATTGGCGTTGTGATGTTGGCGGACGCAGAACAGCTACAGTCTGCGCCGTTGTTAGAGGAAGCCGTGTTGCGTCTGTTTGGTTTTCTTTCTGTTAGGCTAAGAAACCCTGCTTTCTTTTTACACAAGCAGTTAAACCCAACGGAGTGTCCGCCTATACGCAAAGAGTTTGAAAACCGTTTGAGAACGCTTGGCTATTTGAGTGGTGGTGGTGTCAATGGAACGTAAAGAGATTGTGGATTTGTATCAGAACTACGTCATGGCGTATTCGCAACGGAACGACCTTATACGCCAATACCGAAAACAGGCGTATGCGGAAAGGTTCCAACGCGAACCTGCTGTAGAAGGTGGAAGCAACCTTCAGCTTCCGTTAACTCGTTGGATTTTGGACGTCATTTTGGAGAGGCTGTTTCTTTCCCTTTTCGGAACGCAGGATTTCGTTCGTGTTGTTCCCAAGTCCTTAGACGACGCCGACTTAGCGGAGGGTTTGGGTAAGATAATCAATCATTACGTTTACCCAGAGGCTTGTTATTCGGCTTTAAGCGACGCTTTGTTGCTTGGCGAAGGCGTTTTAAGGTTGGGCATTGAAATCTATGAAGAACGTTGGGCTAAAAAGAACAAGCGAAAACGTCCGTTTTGGGAATGGCTTCCTTTGGAGAACGTTTATTTCTTTTCGCCGTTACAGGACAGCCCAGAGAAACGCGGTGTTTTTTGGGTTCATTACGTGAAAAAGAAAACCGTTGCAGAGAACTTTGATGTTGACATAAAGAGTGTTCCTGAGACCCAAGAGACGCCGTTCTTTTTGCCAACGTCTGTAGAGGAGATGTTACCTGTCAGCATGTTCGCAGGCGAAGCGGAGGCTTTGACGAAGGTGGCTGAGTTTTACATTCCTGACGAAGAGTTGGGTTATCGGCATGTGGTTTACCTTCCTGACGCCGATTTGTTTCTTACTGATGAAAAATCCGTTTTGCCTTTTGACGGCGCACCGTTGTTCTTATTGCGTTTGTTCCCCTTTGGTAGCGGGGGCTTAGGTGCTTTACTTTCGCCGATAGAAGAAGAACTGACGGTGTATCACAACCAGAAAGTAGATGCCAACACCTTTAGGCTGATGCCTATCTATCGTGTTGTTTCCACGTCGCCTGCGCTGAGAGACAAAGAAAACTGGACTGCTGGTAAGAAAATCGTTGTGGACAGCCCAGACGACGTAACGCCTTTGCCTGTTCAGGAACTGGTAACCAGCGACCGCGACGAAAACTTTTTGTGGGAGTTAGCCAAGCTGGTGAGTGGCGTCAACGAACTGATGAGTGGAGTGCCTTCCGTGAGAGGCGACAACACCGCTTACGAAGTGGAGGTCGCGATGGCGGAAGGCAGTGTGCGTTTCAGAAGGTTCATTGTGTTTGTAGCGCAATGGATACGCAGGTTAATTCAGCATGAGTTGTTGCTTCTTCAGTTGATGGGAGACGAAGAGGAAATCGCACAGATTTGCTACCCCAAGCCAAATCCGTTACAGTTGATAGAACCTCTTGACATTCTTCACAGGTTTGTGTATAATTTTAATACGGTGCTGACCAACAGGCAGATGGAGATACAGAAGTGGATTTTGTTAAGAAACCTGTTAGCGCAGGAACCTTTGTTTGCAGAGAACCGTCAAGCGCAATGGTATCTGCTGAGACAGATACTAACGGCGTTTGATGTAGATTATCGGTTAATCATCGGGGAGAAACCAGAAGAACAGTCCCCGATAAATATACAAAGGCTAATCCAAACTTTACAAGGGGGTATGACTAATGCTGGACAGGTTTAAACAGCTTCTTGGAATAAGCGAAGCGTCTGAAGAAGACAACGCCGAACAGAAGCCAAAGAACGAAAAAGAAGAGGCAGACGCTGACGAAGTCGCAGGAAAAACATACGAGGACATCATTGCGGAGTTGGTTCAGCAGTCGGTAGAAGAAGCCAAGAAAGAAGAAGAAAAATACCGTGAGTTGACGCAGAAGATGTCCGAAGCCTCTGTGGAACCCGAAGCCAAACCACAAGAAGAGACCAAGCTTGAACTTGACGAAAACGCTACGGTCAACGACCTATTGAATGTTGTTTTAAAGGAAGTTGACCGAAAAATCAGAGAGGCTTTGGCGAACATTCCGCAGACGGGTTTAGTGGAAAGCATTGTGAGGGAAAACCCTTCTCTCAAGTCCGTTCAGGACGACGCTATGAAGATTGCGGAAAGGCTTCCTACCGAACTGCGCAAACGCGAAACCGTAGAGATGCTGATGTGGGCGTTGAAGGGTATGAAAGCCGAAGCGGAGAAGCGTTCTGTGCTTACCGAAGTGATGGAAAGCATCGTAGGCGAACGACGCAGAGAAAGCAACTTTGTGCCGTTGCCTTACTCTTCTGCCGAAATTGAGGGTTTAGCGAACAAACTCAAGTTAGACCCTAACAGTTTGAAAAAGCGACTTGTCAAAGAGTTTGCGAAGGGGGGTAGAGTGAGTTATGAAGAAGACTAACACGACAGCCGAAACGACAGCCGTTGCTATTGAAGAAAGCCCTGCAGTGGAACCAGAGACCAGCAACGTTTCTTCTTCGGTTTCTACTGTGGAAGCAAACGAACAGACCCTTTTTGATTTAATCGGGAAAAGCCCATTGAACCCCAAAGACCCAGACGACGGCTGGAGTTACTATTGGGGAGACGCCAACGATTACACTGGAAGCATTAGCAGGCTGAAAATGCGTGGTTACGAAGCCGTTCGTGTCGGTTCAGACGCCGAAATACCGACTTACGGCGGAGAACGAAGACCCGACGGCACTGTAGTTTACGGCAATTTAATTCTCATGAAACGACCGAAGGAGTTCTCTGACAAAGAGTTAGAAGCCAAACGGCGACAATATAAGCGATTGGCTAACCAAAAAATAGAAGAAGCTGAAGAGGACATGAAGAGAGAAGGTGCTGAACATCAGCCTAACCGACGCACCTTCTACTTCGCCGAAAATCCTTTAGCAAAGTAAGGGGGTGAAAAGAGATGTCTGTGTATCCTGCGGATTTTTCTGAAGTGAGACGCATGACGCTTAGTCTTGGAACGTTTCCCGAAGGCGCACTGAGGGCGGGAATGCTGTTCAGGTTAGACGCCACGAACGGCGGAGTAGCACCCGTTTTCGGCACAGGTGCAACCCGACCCACTACCGACGTGTTAAGTAACGTGAACAACCTTTACGGTGTTTCGCTGAACGGCGCAGAGGAAGCCAACGACCCCGTAGCGACGGGGCTTCCCGATTATGCAGGTCAGGCACATGTGAAGCGGGTTTCTGTTGCCGTTTGCGTTCCGCACAGGGAAATCGTTGTTTTTCCGATTAACAAAACCACTGGAGAGATTGATTACACCCAAGCTGTTGCTTCCAATATCGGTAGACCCGTTGGTATTTATTACAGAAACGTTTCCGTTACCGTTGGTGGAACCAACTATTGGGTGCATGTTGGCGGAACGGTAGGTGGAAGCGAAACAAGCGGGTATGTGGTTGGTATTACGCGGGACAGGCGTTTGATTGTGCGCATTGTTCGTAGCAAATGGGCAGAGTTAGCGTAATAGCGGAGGTGTGATGAGTATGTCATTTCTCAACATTGAACAAGTAGCACCCCGTGTATTGACAGGAATAGGCGAAACCGTTAACGTAGACGACTTCAACATCGTAACGGGTATTGGAAAATACAGAGGCTGTTTCGTTCGTATGCGCAAACGAAGTGGAGACGACACGAACCTGCCTTTTGATACCCTCTTTTTGGCTAACGGTGCGGGTTGGCGACCTACCGAAACGGCGGGTGGTTTCAGCTACAGCAACAAGCCGTTTGGCATTATCGGCAGTTACCCAGAGAAAATCAACGAACCCGACAGCGGTGGCATTCACGGAAAACTAACTATTCATCTTTTAGGTGGCAGACAGCCTATTTATGTAGGTTTCCGTTACGTAGACAACGATTATAACATCGTTCAGCCGACAGAAAGTTTAATAGGCAGACGGCTTTACATACACGGCAAACAGGTAAACGTTGGTGGAACCAACTATATCGTTCCAGTGGCTTCGCTAACGGCTGTTACTGGTGTAGACCCGTTTTATGTAGACGACGTTCTTTTGTCGGCAACACTGGTTAACGGTTTGGTCGGTTCCCAGAGAGACTTAGGTTGGGTCGTTTTGGCTTTAGACCACAACTTTATCAGCGAACCGTATTGGTATTCGTAGTTTGTTTGTTGTTGTTTTGGTTTCCGTTTGGGGTAGCCTGACGGCTACTCCAAACGTTGAAAAAATCGTCATTGTTAGGTATAATAATTACATGCGGGGGTGATATTGATAATGGCAAAGCAACCGCCTTTAGGCACAGGTGAAAGGTTTAAGCAGCTAACCGCCAAACTCAGGCGTCGTGGCGTAGACGACCCAGAGGCTTTAGCTGCGTGGATTGGCAGAAAAAAGTACGGCAAAAAGCGTTTCCAAGAGTTAGCCCAGAAGGGTCGGAAACGCTAAAATAGGGGGTGAAGATTTATGATAACAAGCGGACAGCTTAACTTGTTGCGTGTGGGTCTTACTGAAATCTTAATGCGTGAGTTTCAGAAGCCCAACATTTACGGTCGCATTTACGAGGTAGAAACATCGGACAAAGAATACGAGGAGTATCAGCACATTGTCGGTTTGCCTTCGCTTCCTGAATGGGACAGCGACGGCGCAGAGTTGCCGTTTGTAACGGCTTCTAACGGTTACAAAGTGTTGTTTGTGCATAAGGATTACGGTTACGCTTGGGCGATTTCAAAGCGACTGATGCGTGGAGACCAGTATCAGGTTGTAAGCGGACGCCTGACGCGAACTGCTGTTAGGGCGTCTCAGAACACCATTGAACTGTTGACCACTGCTTTTTATGCTACTAATCCGACTTGGGTGGACGGGAAGCCGTTGTTTGCGACCGACCATCCGTTTGAGGGTGGAACTTATAGCAACCGACTGAATGCTGCTTTAGACGACCTCTCTTTAGCTGAAGCCTTGAGACTGTTCCGCAGGGCTGTTGATTGGCGTGGCAACCCGATTATGATTGAACCTGCCGTTTTGATGGTTCCGCCTGAGTTGGAAGTGAGGGCAAAGGTTCTGGTAGGCAGCATGGCGTATCCGTCCGCTTCAGGTTCGCCGTTCCAAGCCAATGCGGGAACCGTTAACCCGTTTAAGGGCACTTTAGACGTCGTTGTCAATCCTTATTTGACCGACACCAACGACTGGTTCATCTTTGCGTCGCCTGAAATCGGTTCTCTGAAGTTCTTCTGGAGACAGAAGCCTGAAATCGTGACAGAAAGAGACTTTCGCACACAGGGCATTATGAATGCCATTACAATGGCGTTCAGCTTCGGTGCAGTAGACGTTCTCGGTATGGTAGGTTCCAGTGTGGCTTAGCGTTGACGGGGATGGCGGTCTAGAAAAACGATGAAAAGGGGGAACTGGTAACAATGATAGAAAGCATTTACGAATGGGATTTTTCTTGGATAAGCGTTTTAGCTGGTGCTATCGGTGGTTTCGTCAACGCCGTAGTCTCCAGCGACGCTTTTGTTCTTCCGTCTGTTAGCGGACGCAAAATCTTTTGGGCGTCGTTAAAATCCGTGATTGTTGGTGCTTTCGTTGGTTTTGTGGTAAACACACATCCTGTTTTCTCTGCCCTCATGGGCTACAGTGGAACAGATGTGTTGCACATGGTGGAACGCAAAATCAGAAAGAAACTAAGCGTCGGCGAAGCGGAGACTGACACCTATGCTTGAACGTCTTTTCAAAAAGCACCTTCGCAAATGGTTAGAAGAGAGGGCTTTACGGTTACCCGTGTCGGAACGAAAGAAAATAGCCCAGAGGCTTCGTGTGGACGAAGAGTTAGTCCAAGCCGTTGAAGAAGCTATTGTCATTGAAGTTATTCGCAGATTAGATTTGTAACTGCCCCTGAGTTTTTCGTTTCGTTCCCCCTTTGAAGGGGGAACTTTTTTATTGTGGGTTTCGTCTAATAAACAAAACGCTTACAGAGAGAGGCGTAGTATGAAAGAGAGGACAGTTCTCAAAATACACATTAACCGTCAGTTGCCGAATGATTGGGGTTACGTTTCCGTTACAGTTGAAGAAGGGATATACGAAGACGACCGAAGAGTTCCGCTTGTTTACACCTTCATTTGCAAAAACCTAGAAGAAGCAAAGGCTTTGCGTAACGAGATACTTTCTCGTTACCCTGACGCCATAGAAGAAATCAGACAAGAAGTGAAGGGAGACCTGTAAAAATGAAAAACGCAACCGATTACTGCGACGTCTGTTGCAGGGAAGTGCCCAAAGCAGAGAAGCGCAAAGTAGCAGGCGTGGAGATGTCTTTTTGTCCTTACCACGTCAGGCGTTTCTTTGCTTTCCATCCGTTCATTTACATTGACGGATGGACTGGAACCGATGAAGACGTCGGCGAACTGAACGATAACGTCGTAGTGGTTTCGTGTCGTTCTACGCCGTTAGACGAAGCGTTTCCTGAAGAGTATTCGGCGATGCTTAGCGTTCTGCGTCATGCTTCAAGTGCCTTATATGGCGACCGCACAGAACGACGCGGAATGATTTACATCGTATTGAACTCACCACTCACAGTGTCGGCTTGGTATGGCGGTTTGCTTCCCGACCTGTCGCGTAACTTTGTGCGACCTGCTGTCTGGGTGAACAGTTTGGATTACACCATTCGCGTAGGCGAAGCCGTTTTAGGCATACGAAAGTTCATCAACATGCAGAAAAACGCTTTTCCGCCGACGCAGGTGTTTCAGTTTAGGGGTAAGCCCAGCCCAAAGACGATGTTGAACATGGCATGGAACCTATGGCGCAGGCAACACGAAGCGTATTTATTACGCAGAAGCCAAGCCGAAGATTAGGCACAAAACAGCAAAGGGGGTAAACGAAATGAAGTCTCTAAACAAACCTGAGGTTAACGTCACATTAAAACCAGAACGCTGTTCCGTTCATTTTAGCGACGGCACTTTGTTAACGGTTACTGTTGACGGCGCAATAAGTTTCAAAAACGCCGAAACGTCGTTTGCGTATGAACCGTCGCGTTTAAAAAAGAACCAGACCAGTCTAGAAAGCTTAGACGAAACCGTTTTTACTTCCAAAACGATAAATCTCAGGGAAGGTTTCTTTTTCAACATTCGGGTAGAAAAAACCGAAAGGCTAAGAGTAGACGTTTTCTTCTCTGAGGCAGACGAAGCTGGAACATTGGTTAGCGGTTGCTTCATCACAAAAGAAGCAACGTCTGCTAACGACTGGGCTGTGAGTTTCGTCAACAGCGACAGGTTCCTTATCAATCTGTCGGAAGTGTTGGTCACCGAATAAGCCAAACGCAACAGAAAGGGGGCAACTCCAATGCAACGACCGATGGAACTGACGCTGTTCCAAAACGACTGGGTGTTGAAGACCAACCATGTCGCTATTCGTTTCGGCAAAGACAGGGTGTTTTTTGAAGAGAACGGCGGAATAGAGATAACGGCAACGCCGTATGGTTTCGTAACAGACCCGCAGACGCTGTTGACGCAGACCTATGTGAAGAACGAAAACGAAAGCGCATGGTGGTGTCAGCTACACGAACAGCGTTTGCTTTTGCGTGTGGCGTTTCGTAGAAAGCCCTTAGGCAGGCGTTTTTACGAAATAGACGCTGTCGTTGAAAACGAAGGCAACGAAGAAGACGCTGCTTTTCGGTTGCGGTTAAAACTAAACAACAACGGCGACATTGATTACTTTTTTGTTTCCGACACACGTTTAGTTGACGATTTTCTGCGCAGGCTAATGTTGTTGCTGTTGTGGAAGCAACAGACTGTGCAGATGTCCAGTGTGTAACACACACACAATTACAGCAGAGGCGGAGACTGACGGATGCCGTCTCTGCTTTTTTTTGTGTTTGTGGAAAGGCTGGAAAACCGTCGGAAGCGGGTTTTTATATTAATATAAGTGTAAGGTGCTTTACGGGTATTTATACTTGTTTTTGCCGTAAGGTCTAAAGAAGCCGTTCGTTTTGAGGCATAATAAGAATGGAAAACCAAAAACCAAAAGGGGGATACGAAAATGTTCGGACGTTTCTTCAAGCAAAAGCAAAACCAGTTAGACGCCTATGGTGTAATGTATCTGCATGTTCAGAAAGACGGTAAGCCGTTTTGCATTCTGAACATCGGAAACGCCCTATGCAGAGTGATAGGCGAAACTGGTTACGGCATTACCTTCGTTCCGAAGGAGAAACGGTTTTGCGTCTGGGGTACGCATGACTGGGACTTCGGAAACTTGGAACAGGAACAGAGACTGTTGAAACTCGAAGCGAACACCAAGCAGGCAGAAGAAGCCGAAGAAACCGAAGAAGAGTTAGCCAAACCCGATGTGT
>Ga0308397_1000258_pt1 | contig 40327 bp, 62 predicted proteins | sample Hotspr20SampleT8_FD_202356 | JGI IMG/M metagenome (GOLD analysis project Ga0308397, IMG submission 202356) | Hot spring phototrophic mat microbial communities from Mushroom Spring, Yellowstone National Park, Wyoming, United States - 20051001_T8 ...
CAAATACCTATTCCAGTTTTTTATGAATGGGATTTAGGCAGCGTTCTCCCTCATGTTTGTCCTTATATAGATTTTTTTGACAATACAATTTATGTCTTTACATCCTGCTGGGGAGGAGGAAACTTATACGGAATTGACTATAATACTGGAATTCTAAAAAAGTTTATTACAGGGTTTTATTTTGAAATGGCTTTTGGTGAGAAATGTGAATCAGCTCCTCCAGTAATTCACAATGGAATTTTGTTTAGAAGAAGCGCTTTTTGGGTATTTAGGACAACTATTACAGGATATTTTGTATTTCCTGTTTTATATCAAAATTATTTTGGAACTACAAATTTAGTTAATGTAGAACTATTACCTATAAATGTTGAGGTATCAAAGGTTTATCCTTATATTACTTATAACCCCTTTGAATATTGGTTACCAAGCGTTTCAGGGTCTTTAGTTCCCTTTAGTGGTGGTTTAGGGACAAAAATTTATACAATTGATTTTTCAGCTTTTAGTTACACCAGCTTAACGGGAAATGATGAACGCATTGTGGACATTATGGAAATTCCATATATTGCATCAGGAATTGTAGAATCTGGTATAATTGATATAGAAAATATGCGTTATATTGCAATTCCTGTTAATAAGAGTTTATATATCCAAGATATTGATTTAAATACAAGTCCTGCAGTTCTTAAGTACAGTAATAATCTTATTTATCATGTTGAAACTTCTAATATTCCTCCAACACCATTTGTATTTATGAATGACTTAAGTACCTTTTACGAATTTGATAAGGAAATTTGGAGGACATGTCCCAATCCTCCTGCCAAAATTCTGACAATTCGTGTGGATGATTTATTATGAATTTTGAACGATTTTTTTATGAGGTTCTTGATAATGTAAGAAGGTATATTGAGTCTCGACCCCTTCATTTAGGCGGTTCAAGTGGAGAGGCTGGAGGTGAAGGCTCTAGACCTGGGGGTTATATAGGCTATCTACCTCAAACAAGGGTAGCTTATGACACTAGCGAGGCAGCTACACCAACAACTTCTGGTTCGCCTTCTCTCTTAGATAATTTAAATCACATTCGCTATCGAATTGGCAACCTTGAAACAGCATTAACATATTCTGGTTTGACAATTCAAGAAGAGGGCGCGGTTATTGCCAATGATGTTCGTTTAATGAATTTTATCGGAGCAGTTGCAGTTGAACCTATTGGTAATAGCGGAGTTAATATTTTTATTACAACATCTGGTTTAGAAAATAATGTTATCATTCCCTCTGGCATTTGTAATGTAAATTTATCTAGTCAAATTGATGGTTCTAGAACTATTTTTTCTCTACCTCATAGCATTTTACAAAATAGTTTACAAGTTTTTCTTAATGGGTTGCAACAAACTCCAACTAGTGTTAGTTCAAATAGTTTTCAATTAGACTTTGCTCCTCAAACTGGTGATATTCTCTTTGTAAATTATGATGTTGGGGTTAGTGTCCCATTAGCAATTCCTATTAGTCATGGTTCATTATCCAATCTAGATGCAGATGACCATATTCAATATCTTAATTATGAACGGGCAATAAATTATTTTTATACAAAAGATGAGGTTAATTCTTTAGTTGCTCCAATTACAATTTTTTCTGGGCTACTGCCTGGGCAATTGGGCAGCCTTATTGTTGGGAACGGCAGTGGTTTTAGTAAGCTGTATCATCCAGCAAGTGGCAATCTAATTTTAGTAACTGACTTGACTGAGCCTCTAGGGATGCGTTGGGCAAATCTAGACGCGATTAGCTTTACTAAACAGATTAGGCAACAAATTGTTTTTACAATCGCGGGAAATAACTTATATAATATTGAGGTGAAGCCAATTAGAATTTATCTTCATCAAGTAGGTAATAATCCTAAAATTGAGGAAATCTTATGTTATGTAAATACCCCGCCAAGCACAAATAATTTAAGATTGAAAATCTTGAAAAATGGTTCAAATATTCTTACTACGCCCAATTATATTGAAATCCCAGTTGGACAAAAAATAAAAACTATAAACACGGGATTTAATGATTCAATTACTTACAATGATTACTTTCAACTTGAGATTTCTCAAGGCGATATAACAGCGAGTGATTTAACAGTTCATATTCGTATTGTTTCGGAGGTTTAAAATGGCTTTATTATTTGCCACTGGATTTGAGACTAATAGTGCTTTATTCAATTATTTTGACGCCGTAGATACTAGATATTCTTTATCTTCTTATAGAAGAAATGGTAATTATGCTCTTCGGGGAATTTATGGAGGTGGGGACGTAACAAAAAGAATTCCCGGGGGGGTATCAACTGCTATATCTGGAATAGCATTCTATACAAGTAGTCTTCCTTACGACCATTATTTTTTGGGTTTCGCTAATTCAGCGAATAATATGAATGTAGAATTACGTATAGATACTTTGGGTTTGCTTTATGTGCCTATTAGGCAAGGAGCTGCATATTATTATACAAATATTTATATTTCTATTAATACTTGGTATTATGTTGAGATGAAGGCTTATTGTGCTTCATCTGGAGGATATGTTATCGTAAGACTAAATGGGGTAGAAATTTTAAATGTTTCTGGGATAAATACTGCCTATAGTAGTGGTAATCCAAACACTGAAAGAGTTAAAATTAGGGGTCATGACGGGTTTTTTTTCGATGATTGGTATATTTGTGATAATTCAGGCACGAAAAATAATGACTTTCTAGGAGATATAAAAGTATTATCCTATACCCCATCAAGAAATGGTTCGCGTATTGATTTTACACCTGTAGGGGCTACCTCAAATTACCAAGCCGTAAATGAAACTTTGCAAAATAGTGATACAAATTATGTTACCCAAAGCGGAATTGGGATGTACGATTTATATGGGTTTACAGCACCTAGTATAAGTGGTTCTTTACTTGGTATTCAACAAACTGTTACAGCAAGAAAAGATGACTCAGGAACTAGATTTATTAAATTAATCGGCTCTTATGGTAGTAATAATGCAGAATCTAGTTCTATTTCTTTATTAGATACTTATAGAACATATTTTAATATTTATGAATCTAGAATTGGAACTAATGAAGATTGGTCTTTTAATGATTTAAATTCAGCCGAATTTGGATTTAAGATAGTAGAGTCATAATGCCAATTAGAGTTACACAAGTTACATTAGATAATATAATTCGCGGTATTCCGAAGTCGCGAGTTACCCAAGTTACGCTGGATAACGTGATTCGCGGTATTCCGAAGTCGCGAGTTACCCAAGTTACGCTGGATAACGTGATTCGCGGTATTCCGAATTCACGAGTTACCCAAGTTACGCTGGATTTAGTTATTGCTGAGCCTAGACCAGTGAGAGTTACTCAAATAACTGCTGATATAATCATGGCTAATCCTAAAATAGGACAATATGATTATACTGTTCAGGTTATCTAGACTACAAGGAGGATAACATGTTGCTGCTTGAAAATGCACGAAAATTTTTTACGCCAATTAAGCTATTTTCATTTATAATTATAATGATGGCAATAATTAATGGGTTTGAAATACGTTTTACTTCTATAAACGAATACAATTTTTTGGTTAATTTTCTTATTAGGATTCTGCTATTTAATGCCGCATTCTTTGGAATTTTCGGTAACGGAAATACAACCAGGCTGCGGACTACAATAGTTTCTTTGCCATTTATCTATTTTGGTATCTATTATTTATTGCTATTTTTCCAAGAAGTTATAATTTTATACTTCCTAAATGCCATAATATTCATAATTTTAGGCGTGTGGATTTTACTTTTTGGAGATTATTATGAATGAACAAATCATTGCTGCTTTAATTGCCGCTATTGTAGGATTTATAACAAATGTTGTCATAAAGAAAATAGAAAAAGAAAAGCCTAAAGAGGAAAAAGATAAAACTGCTATTGAGACAGCGGAGAAATCATTAAGAATTATGAAAGAAACGCTTCTTGTCCTAGAAGAAAAAAATAAAAAACTAGAAGATAAAATATTGCAATATGAAGATAATAAACAATTAGTTAATATGTTATATTCAATAATTTATGATATTTTACAATCTCCCGAAATTATTATCCCGCCTGAAAAGAGAAAGGAGATAGAAACTAGTATTCAGCGAGGATGGAAAAATGCCAAGACGGAAAATTAAACCAAACTTAGATGTAGATATTACTTGGGATGATGTCCAAAATAAACCTTCTACCTTCCCACCCAGTTCTCACAATCACGATGATAGATATTACACAGAAACAGAGCTGCAGACATCTGGTCAAAGTCAGGTGCATTGGGGTAATGTAAGCAATAAGCCATCTCTAATTACGGGTTCGGGGACAGCTAATACCATTCCCAAATTCACTGGGACGAATGCGATTGGCAATTCAACTTTAACGGAGTCAGCAGTTTCGGGTCATATATCAAGCACTTCTAATCCGCACAACACGACGGCAAGCCAAGTTGGATTGGGTAACGTTACCAATGACGCTCAGTTAAAGCGTGCTGCAAACGATTTTACAACATTTACCGAGAAATCTACTCCCGCTGATGCTGATGTTACGCTGATTGAAGATAGCGCAGCGAGTTATGCGAAGAAAAAGTTGACCTGGTCTAACATCAAAGCAACGCTAAAAACATATTTTGATAGTTTGTACGCAACGCTAAGCCATACACATACTAATATGATAACGGGTTCAGGGACTAGCAATTATCTTCCGAAATTTACAGGTACTTACACTATTGGAAATAGCACAATCTCAGAATCGAATTTTTTATCTGCTAATAGAACTTATTATGTAGCTACAACGGGTAGTGATAGTAATGATGGTTTATCCCCTAGTACACCTTTCGCGACAATCCAAAAAGCAGTTAACGTAATAAGTACGCTACATCTAAACGGATATACAGTAACAATCCAAATAGCGGATGGAACATACAATGTATCTTCGATAACTTTAAAAAATCCTGCTTCAGGCTTTGGTGTGGCAGGACAATTAATCATAAATGGTAATTCTACCACTCCGACTAATGTTGTTATAAATGGTACAGGTGATACTTTTTCTGCTACACAATTAAATTGTGTGTGGAGACTTCAAAATTTCAAAGTTACCTCTACCGCACGTTGCATTATGGCTATGCAATCGGGATTGCAAATACGAAGGATTGATTTTGGGACCTCCTCATCAAATTATCATTTAGTATCTATTTATAATGCTTTCGTGGATATTATTGAAAACTATACAATAAGTGGTAGTGCGGTAGGTCATTATTATATAGCTTATAGCGGAGTCTTAAGATTCTTTGGCTCATATACTTGTACTATAAGTGGCACACCAAATTTTTCTGAGGCATTCTTGTATGCTATTTTTGGTGGTAATGCTTTACTCTGGTCAGTTACTTATAGTGGAAGTGCAACAGGATATAAGTACAAAGTAGAAAGCAATTCGGCGGTGCGTTGCAATGCAACATTGCCTGGTAGCATAGCAGGTATAACATCTACAGGAGGTCAATTCATAGCTTCATAAGGAGGAATTATGAAAATATATAAGCAAGGAAAAACAATCATAGCAACTGAAACCTATAATGATATAACGTTTAGGTTTGACATACCACAAAGCGAATTACCTACTAATTGGTATCAATTTCTTCAAAATAAACTTCAGGAAGCAATAACGGCAAAAAAGACAGAATTGCACTCACCAAAATCGGATGAGTATGGAACAACATTGCCAATTGAACCACATTTGTTAACTAAAATCACATGGATAAGACAATATAGGAATAAACTTCTAAAAGATAGTGATTTCGTTATGCTTCCTGATGTGGTTGTTACCAATAAAACTGCATGGCAAACCTATCGACAGCAATTGAGGGACTTGCCGAGGACGTGGAATTTGGACGACAAACCAAATATTGATTTGAGTAATATTTACAGTTTCGATGACGTAGCAACATTGCCATTTCCGAAACCACCCGAATAGGATGATAATAAAACATGATAAAATTAAGTTACAAATAATTTTTGAATAGAGGAGGTATAAAATGTCTGAATTTTTACTTTGGCTTGTTAGTGGCGGCTGTGTTATTACAGCCTCATGGGCTTTAGAGCAACTAAATTGGTTTCAAAATTTAACTCCTCAACAAAAGAGATATTTGCAGTTTGGTTTAAGTGCTTTTCTAGGTCTGGGAGCTTTATTGGTTTCAAATTTTGTCCCTCAGGAAATTTTGCAAACTTTAGAACCGTATTTTCAAGTTTTAGCTTCTGTGTTCGGAATGATTTTCTTAAATCAAGCTGCGCACAGTTTAGACCCTAATAGGAAAAAGACCTATGGTTAGAAAGTATATTAATCAGTTTAAACGAGCTTTTAAGAGCTTATCTAGGGAGGAAATTAAAGCTCTTAAAGAAGAACATGAGGACTCTTTTATTAGGAGCGGAGCTTTAGCAGTAGGCTATGATGATGAGGGATTAGTTATCTTTACGGATAAAGACATCCCTTATCTAAATAGTTATAGCCTTAGTAAAGTTAAAGTTATTAAAGTAGATTCATTTAAAGCCTATGATAGAACGGCTAGGATTCGACCTTTACAGGGGAGTATTTCTATCGGGCATGAAAAAGTTACGGCGGGAACTCTTTCTCTAGTTGTACAGGAAAAAACTAGTGGTGAATTTTTACTTTTGTCAAATAATCACGTATTTGCTAATACAAATAAAGCTCAAGTTGGAGATAGAATTTACCAACCTGGTAAATATGATGGAGGTACTGAAGTTGTAGGTACTTTGTATAAATTTATCAAGTTGGAAAATGGTGCAACAGTTGATGCAGCCCTGGCTAAACCAACCGCTAAATATTTGACAGGGATATGGAATTTACTTCCCACAGTAAATGGGTGGAAAGACCCCTTAGTTGGGATGCTTGTAAAGAAATACGGGCGTTCTACAGATGCTACATTTGGTTCTGTTACTGCTATCGGAGTTACAGTTAATGTTGATTATGATGGGACAACGTATACATTAAAGGATTGCTTTATTTGTAAAATGGGGGGCGCCCCTGGAGATAGTGGCTCTCCAATTTTAGAACAGGGAAGTAATAAAGTAGTTGGCATTCTTTTTGCAGGTGGAGGGGGGTACATCGTAGGATGTAAAATCAGCAATATAATGAACCTTCTTAATATAGATATTCCATTTGATAGACGAGAGGTTATTTTAGATATTTCTAAGTGGAATGGACGGATTTTAGATGTAAATAAAATGAAGGAAAACAATGTCATTGGGGTCATTATCAAATGTACCCAAGGAGATTATACTAAGGACTCTAAATTTGAAGAGTTTTGGCAAATTTTAAAGGATGCTAAGATACCTGTTAGCTGCTATATTTTCGTTGACCCTAAAGTAAGTGCTGAGGCTCATTTTGAGTTTTTTAAGAAATCATTTGGCGATAAAGTTCCAGATTTTCCAGTTGCTTTAGATTGTGAATTTGATAACGGACAGTCCAAAGAAAAAATTACCTCCGTAATTCAGAAGCTGGCTCAACTGCTAGAGGAGTGGCTGAAGCAATATAATTTACACCCGCCTTTGATTTATACAAGAGGCTCGTGGTGGAATGCCTATGTTAATAGATGGTCTGGTTGGTCTAGATACGGGTTATGGGTAGCTAGATACGGAACTGATTTGCCCTGGTTCGGTGAGAAAGATTCTTATCGACCTTTAGATTGGACAAAGTGGGAGTTGTGGCAATTTTCCGCTGATGGTAACTTTGAAGGTAAATTATACGGCTTAGAGAGCAATCATGTAGATAAAAATATTGCTACTGCCGAATTTAAACAAAAGTATCTATCTGGAACTCCCACACCCCCACCTTCAGAGCCTGAATATAAATATAGAGGAACTGTTCTGGTTGATAACTTGCGAATCAGGAAAGCTCCAAGTATCGGTGCGCCTATTGTAGGATACCTGAGAAAAGGCGAAACTGCCGGGATTGAATCCATTGTTTTAGATGCTTCAGGCAATAAATGGGTAAAATTAGGTCTTGACAAATTTTCAGCTTTTGTGTATAATGGTAACAAGTATATAGAAGTGCATGGATTAGAAGATGAGCCGTCCAGCAGAAAAGGCGGAGTAGTTGTGAATATTTTAAATGTAAGAGATAAGCCTGTGGGCGCTGTAATAGGAAAACTTTATTACGGAAATATTATTAGCATTTTGGAAGAGGTAAAAGTAGGTTCTGATATATGGATAAAAATTGGAGAGAGTAAATACTGTGCAATGCTATACAATGGTCAGAGATATGTTCAATATGTTTAGGAGTAGGAGGAAGATGGAAAGTTTATTAATTCTCTTATTAATATTTTTAACAGGTGTTATAGTTTACAGTTTCCATCTAACTTTTAGGAGACAAGAAATACTCTTAGATAGGGACTTGATTTCTTATCGGATTACTTATCTTAATCAAATCGGAGAGGAAAGGCACAAAATTATCTTAGCACGAAATTTCTTCGAGGCTATAAGTGATTTCGAGGCTAAATATCCAGAGTGTGAGGTAATTAACTGTCAGGACTTAAAATCACTTCTTACAAAATCTAAAGAATAGAAAGGAGAATAAAATGTTTAAAGCTGTGCTTGGAAATAAGGTTTTTACAGTTACTTGGGTTCATGATGTAGAACATCGACAAACAATGTGCTTTATTGAATCTCCAAACGGACAAATCTATACGGGATTTGCAAGAGTACACCCAGAAGATAAATATGTTAAGGCTATTGGGCGAAAAGTTTCTCTAGCAAAAGCGCTTCAAAGTTTTACTTCTAATAAAAGTATTAGAAAATTTTTTTGGGATGAGTATAAAAAGCGCTGCAAACTAAATTAGGGGTATTTCGATGAGATTTCCTGTTGATTCAGTAATTGTTACTCAGGAGTTTGGCGAGAATCCTGATAAATATCCGAAAACAGGGGGTCATACAGGTATTGATTTTGCGGGCAAGCTAGGCGACTATATTTATGCTGCCGAGGATGGTAAGGTCAAAAAGATAGGATTTGACCCCCAGGGTTATGGCAATTATTTAATCATAGATTGTGATAATGGAATAGAAACTCTTTATGCTCATCTAATGAGTACTCCAGAAGTAAGCGGAAAGGTTAAGCGAGGGCAGATTATAGGCTATATGGGAAGTACTGGCTGGTCTAGCGGGGTGCATTTACATTTTGAGGTTAGATTAAACGGAAAACCTCAAAATCCTAGGTTCTTTTTTGATGCTGTTGAGAGGTTACAAAAAGTTACTAAGAATAAACCGAGTATTAACTTAAGAATTAGTCCTGTTCTATCTCCTGAAACAGTTTATGCAACTTTGTATGCCGATGATACTTTTGATGTACTGGAGGAAAATCAGGATTGGGTAAGAATCAAAATAGATAAGGAGCTTTGGATTCATAAATCAGTTATAGAGAGAGTTAAATGAGGGGAATCAAAATTTCTTAGAAAGAATTAAAATGATTCTGCTGTTTTAAATATATTTATGAAAGAAAGGAGTAATATCATGAATGAGGTAAAACATCGTCCACCGTTTCCCTGGTTCGGAGGGAAATCAAGAGTAGCTGATATTGTTTGGGATAAATTAGGAGATGTTGATTTATATGTTGAACCATTTTTTGGCAGTGGTGCGGTCTTGTTTCTAAGACCTACTACGCCTAAATTAGAAACCGTAAATGATAAAGATAGCCTAATCGCTAATTTTTGGCGGGCTGTTAAACATGACCCTGAACAGGTAGCTTATTATGCTGATAATCCTGTAAATGAAGCCGACTTGACGGCGAGGCATATTTGGTTAATTAAATATGGATTACCTAATATTCGAGAGAGAATTTTTGCTGACCCAGATTTCTATGATGCAAAAGTAGCTGGATGGTGGGTATGGGGAATCTGCTGCTGGATAGGTAGCGGTTGGTGCAGAGGAGAGGGGAAATGGACTGAACATGAGGGCAAACTTGTTGATAAAAAAACTATTAACGAACTAGATGGGGTATCTAAACAAAGACCTCATATAGGTCATGGCGGGGCGGGAATTAATGCCATAGCTAGTGGGGTTAACAAAAAAAGACCTCATATATCTCATGGAGGACAAGGAGTTAATACTATAGCTAGAGAAGCTAATAAGCAAACACCCTATCCTTTAATTGAGTATTTTAGCACTTTAAGTGAGAGGTTGAGATTTGTTAGAGTTTGTTGTGGGGATTGGTCAAGGGTAGTTACTAAGGGCGCGCTGGATTATGGAAAATCTGTAGGAATATTCCTTGACCCCCCTTACAAGCAGGATTTACGAGATGATGATTTATATAATGAGGATACAGATAATTTATCCGCCCAGGTCAGGAAATGGTGTATAGAGAACGGTAACAATCCCAGGTATAGAATCGCCTTATGCGGATATGAGGGAGAGCATAATGAGCTAGAAGAATTCGGCTGGAAAAAAGTCGAGGGTAAGGCAGTTAGAGCTTATGGAAACAGTAAAAACAAAAACTCTCCCAATGCTGAAAACAGGTATAAGGAGAGAATCTGGTTTAATCCCAACTGTATCAATTTAGATAATCAGGAGGAATAGAAATGCCTTATAATATCCCCCAGAATCTAGGAGGAGATAGCCCCGAAAATACAAAGTGGATGGAGGAGTGCGTTAACTCTATTACGGGAATCAATAAACGCACTCGAAGACCTTACACCAAAGCAGAAAAGGTAGCCATTTGTAAAACTATGTTGCGGGAGAAAAAATCGCGCGAGAGTGCAGAACTCTTCATCAATGGGAGAATTAATCAACTAGTTCTCCGCGTAATGCGAAACGATAACCTGACCTTTAATCAAGCCCAGGCAAAAGTATTAGCTTTATGTAATAAGTATGAATTTGATTTTGATAGAGTACTAAGAGAGCTATGATTATCGAGCTGGAGAAAATAAATCAACTACCGAGGGATTATATTTACAGAGCCTTTGTCGGACTGCCTAAAATAGAATTTGAAATCGCCTATAAGTTTAAATACCTCTATTTTATCCCATACAAACTAATAAACCCGCCCTAAATAAATATTTTTACCCTTTTCATATTTATATTTATAGATTTTCCCCTTTATCCTAACCAAGCCTTTTTCCTCCTCAGGCTTGGTTTTCCATTTAATATTATTATTAATCCTCAGATTACATAGCCGATTATCCAATTTATCGCCGTTAATATGCTCGACCTTAAAACCTTTCGGCGGGTTAACTAAGAACCTATGTAAATAAGTAAGCCCCCCATGAAAATCATTTGTCGCCAGGTAGCCATTAATTAACCTCCACCTGTACTTCGTTAGGAGATATTTATACTCCTCATCTATCTTCACTCTGTCAAAAATTTCGGCGGGAATCATAAATCCTCCATTAGCAAGTATACCAGAGAGGAGAGTAGAGTGGCTAAAGATGGATAGAGGGAGTTAAGGGGAGATTATCGAGAATTTACGGATTGAGAGCGGTGGTGGGAGGGGGAGTACACCAGCGCCAGCAATTCTGGTTGCAGAAAATTTTTTCGGGCGCAAACTTTGTTGCAGCAATGCGGATTGCGGGGTTGGAAGCTTGCATGCTATATTTTTTGCATTTTGCGTTGCAGAACGAAAGATTAATAAACAGAACGTAAGATTAGAGTTTGATTAGAGTTACTCAAAAAACTTGACAATGGGCAATCTGGTTGGTATGCTAAAGCAAAAAACGTTTTTGCAGAAAGGAGCTAATGAGATGAAAAACCCCAACAACCCCAGCAAGACCAGCAAGGTCAAGCCCCCCAGCAAGGGGCAGATGTTGGCTACCATCGAGCAAGCCATCTCCAAGATGGAGTGGCCATTCGAGGTTAGGTTAACCCCCAAAGCTAAGCGTGACCTGATGGCGCCGGCGAACTACACATATCTAACTCAGGCGTACACTTGGGCAAACTACATTCTGACGTGGCAATACGGCAGAATGTATAGTGATGACATTAATGCTGACTATGGAGAACTGATTAATATACTTGAAAGAATGTACACAGATAGGGTATTAGATTGGTCAATGAAGGAGCAATAAGCCATGAGTGAAAACCAGAGTTTTAAAAACCTTGTTAATCGCCGTGAGCGGAAAGCCGCTCGCCGGCGGGATTATGTCCGTGCGGCGTACTACGCCGCAGACCACGATAAGCGTTATGGCTTGCGTGTGTGGACAGCCATTAACGCTTTTCGGCGCCCTCTCGACCTGGGCGCCCCAGCTAGAAGGAGGGGAGAATGAAACCGTTTGACCCTGACCCTGCGAGCTATCCCACATGGCTCAAGACTGTCATTGTCGAACACGCTATCCAAAAGATGGAAGCCCCTCGACAAGTACACTTGTCGAGCCGGGCTAGTCTTAAATTAATGAATTCTCGGTACAGACAGTATTTAGACGAGGCTTTCCGTCTGGCATATCGTATCACTTCTTTTTCAAACAATGACAACGATAAAGAATATAGAAAATTAATTAGCGTTCTGGTCAAGATGTGGAAAGGAGAATGACAGATGCTTTACGTACTACTAATTTTACTGTTCGTGTCCTTTTTCGTGTTCTTCCCCCGCCCGTAGGCGGGGGCGAACCCCAACTTCAATCCGTCCCTCCCTCATGAGGGAGGGACGCTATCCTCGATGATGCCAGTATCGACATCATCGAGGGGTGGGTTGGGAAGTGTACGTATCCTTTGACGATGCTGCGAACAGGGATATAACTGTTCTTGCATACACAAGAACAGAAGTAAAATTAGTTTATCTTAATCTTAATAAGGAGTGTGTAGAATGGAAGTTAAAGTTGTGATGTCGTGTAACTGTGAATGCAAGTGGCACGATTTAGACGTGCCGCCCGCGGTCAATGCTCCGTGTTATTGTGAAGCCCACGGAGACGTCGAAATTAAAGACGTCTCCGTAACCGGCGTCGCGGACTTCTTCGTCCGCGACATGTCCGGTAACTGGTGGCATCGCGGAGAAATCATTTCGGATGAGGAGCTAGCTTCAAAGCTAGCGAACACTGAACACGAGACTTTTCCGTGTTTCACGAAAAGCGTTCCGCCGGCGTTAATTATTATTAACTATTAATGGAGGTGTAACAATGAATACTTTCGATAAACGAACACTAAAAAGAGTATCAAGTGCGCTACTCTCTCTGTCGAGTAGCACGTACACTTCAGTTCGCGTGCCATTCGGCCCCCAGGTTGACACCTGGGGGCGGAACGGGCGAAACCCGAAGTGGGCAGTCCGTGATAAAAGCCCACTTCTAGAAGAACTGGAGGGGTATTTCGTCTTCGACAACGGGAAGCACGCATGTATTGTTTCTTCATATTTCGTTAATTTAAACATCGATATTAAAACAGTATATGCCCCGATGCCTATCCACTCTGTTTTCCCCCTGTTCAGGGGGGTGGGGGAGGTCTTCCTCGCCTCCTCCCCCGAAGGGGTGAGAAGGCTGTTCTTTCCTTGGGCTGTTGCTCACGTGTGGGTGGCAAACCCGTACGTGGAACTGTTAAAAGTCGGTTAACTCGATTAATATTTTACAAGGAGTGCAAAATGAGCGAAAAATTAGAAGTCATAAAAACCCGGCGGGGCAACCCCGCCCTCTGGGTGGGCGGGGGCGCCACTACCTCGAAATTCTCCGCCCGCTTCGTGATGCGGGCGGAGGAGCTAGCCCGGGCGTGCTTCATTGCCCGGCACGGGCACAGATGCAATGCCGGGCAAGCCCTTGTCCCCCTTCTGGAGGGGGACATCGTTGTTGAACTGAGCGGCCGGCGTCCCGCGTCGCCGGACAATCCAGACTTATTCATTCTCGCTCGTCGTATAATTAGCTTTGAAGACGATAACCAGCACAAAATTGCTATCGTCGAGTACGTCGACGTTTCTGTCGACGACATTCCCCCCTCCGTGTGGAGGGGGTGCGAAATCTATCACAACAGAGATGGACGCTACTTTATAGCTGAGTAGCGTCTATCTCTCCCCAATTCCCCGCCGGCTAGCCTCCACTAGCCGGCACCGGAGCCGGGGCTACTTACGACGTAGCCCCGGCATTTTTGTTTACCAACACTGCCCACTGCCCAGTATCCAGTGTCCACTACCCACCGGGCAGGGGAGGGGCAGGTAGAAAAAAAAACCCAATGCGCCAAAAATGCCACCCAAGCCTCAGGGCGCCACTTCCCCCTGGGCAACTTAAAAATGGCATTAGGCGCGGGCTAAAAATTTTTCGCCCCGATTCACGGGGCAGAAGATAAGCAAAAAACTTGATGCGCCAAAAATTCCGCCCCTGAAGCTTAGGGAAAGCCACCCCCAAAGGCGGCTTAAAAATGGCGCAAAATGAAACCAAAAATTTTACGAACAACACGCCCCCATCTACGGGGCAATAAACGACAGATAAGAAAGGAGAATAGAAAAATGTACTACTATAAAGACAGTAACAAAATCTACGAAGTGGTTTCCATTCGGGACATCTACCCCGAAGAAGCTGCCTTCCCGTATTATATCTGCCGAAAGGGCGACCCTATTCCCAAAGGCTATACCATCATCTGCCGGGGTATCCGGCGATACAGTAATGATGGATTTGTTTACCTCTATCCCGTAAAGGATAACGAGGATGGAGATTATATCGTCTGTGTCTATGAGGGGGAGCAAGAGATGGTAGACGAAAAAAGTTTTGAAGAACTACTAGATAGGTATGAGCGCGCTTTAAATGGCGCACTCTACGAGTACACAATCAAGGAGTATTCTAAAACTCACGGCGGAATTTGGATATTGGAGGGGGAAACGAAATCAATTGACATTCCGCCGGGAAACCCTGTGGAGGTGCAAAAAATCGAAATCTTGATTGAGAAATAAAACTATCGCCCCGCCTTTTGTCCGATGGGCGGGGCGAGAAAAAATTTTCATCTCGCCAAAAAATTCACCCTCAAAGCTTTGGGAATGTCATATCCCTAAACGGCTTAAAAATGGCGAGTAGAGAAATCTAAAAATTTTATCAATTCACGCCTCACACGCGAGGCGTAAGAAAAACAAGAAAGGAGTATAAAATGGACACTATCAATATCATATCGTTCACACTATCGGTTGCAAAATATACTACTGCAACCCCCGAAGAATTGGCTGAGTTAATTAGCCTAACTCGAAAATTGCACACAATAAATGAGCGCCTCTGTATGGAGGAAGATGTAGAACGCCTGCTAAAAAAGCAGGAACGCCTAATGGCGCATATTTATGATTTGGCAAACAAAATCGGGGCTAGTGCTGTTTGTGGTAGCGACCCTCGATTTGCAACCGTCAAACTTTTCTTCGAGGGTATGCCGAACTTCATGGATGGTATAAGTGTACCATATTAATAGGAGAATAAAATGAACGATATACTATACGTATTCACTGAAAAAACTCAAAAGGGATTCCCCACCCTTTGGGTTGGGGGCGGAGCAACCAGTAACCGTTTTTCCGCAACTTTTGTTTTACGGAACGGGGGGCTTGCTCCCGCAAGTTTTATTCGCACATCTAGATTTCGCTCCAATAACGAACAAGCCCTTGTCCCTCTCCAGAAGGGGGATATTCTGGTAGGTGTAGAGGGATTCCTCCCCGCAAGTCCGGACAACCCCGTAATCGGAATTCACGGGTGGAAGGTAAAGGGGTTCAAAATCTATGATGACAATATACTTGCCATCATGGAATCCGTAGATATTAATAGCGATGATATTCCTTCCTCCGTCTGGGAGGGAGCGAATATCTACTGTAATCTGGATGGGAGATATTTTGTTTCCGAGTAAGTAACCTCCCCTCCCCACCTCCATTTGTAATTGCGCAACTGGAACCGGGGTTATCTTCATAGATAACCCCGGCGTTTTTGTTTATTGATACAACTACGGGCAGATAATTTTGAAGAGTATTCTTACTAATGCATACGTTCCTTGTTCACTGGAGGAATCATGATTATCTTAATTACTTATCCCAATATCAAAACTTCAAAACCGAATACGTGAAACACGTTTACAAGCATTGACAAGTGCGAAAATTTGTTTCTGAGCTTCTGAAGAAAATTTTTTCCGCATGTCAAAAATTTTCCGCTCAAGGCTTCAAAAACGACTACACCATAGAGCAGCTTAAAAATGGCGCTAGACAAAACTAAAATTTTTCAGATTCTGAAAAGTTTTTCGGTTTTTGAGGAGGAAGACGGTAAGGTGAAAATTTTTCAAAAAACGAAAAAATTTGACAAGGCGCTAATGTTAAGAAAAGTTTAAAGAAAGTCGATGGCACAGAACAAAACTAAAAATTTTTCGCATATCTATCACTCCTTCAAAAATTCTTCGATTAACGAACGAATTGCAGGTATGCTAGTATAATAATTGTAGGAGATGAGATGTCATGTTACCACTCGAAAAAATAGAAGTTAATATACCTCTAAAAGAGTCAGAAATTGACCCAAAAGGGTTGGAGGAGATAGAGAAAATTTTAAATAAATCCGGGATTTTCCTGAACTTCTCTTATCTAATTGAGAGAATCTCCCCCGATTGGATAGTTTCAAAGGGGGAATTCGCAGGTACATTCCCCAAAAGATTTGCGAAGATTTGCAAACAATGGAAAATTACCCTTGATAACAGAATATTAGGGGATATTGGGAATATCGTCCGAAAATATACTCTCAACCGGGAATATTTTATCGAGTTTTCCAAAAATTTTAACTGGACTCCTGGAGAATTCGGTGATAAAAATTCTTGCTTCTTTGGTATGTATAGGTACCAAAGGACAAGAATTAAACTATTAGGGGGATATGCAATGAAGGTTTATGATGAATCTCAATCCCCCCTTGGTAGAGCTTGGGTTCTACCTTATGATGAAAAGGAGAAAAACTTTCTGGTGTTTAATTCTTATAACACCAGGAATTATAATCTAATCTTCTTCGCCAGATTATTGGCGATTTATTTGGGGGGAATTTATGAAATGATAACCGGGAATATACCCAACATTTATACAAATAATAAACACTTTTACTTCATCACTACAGAGGGGGTAGAGTTTAGCTGGGCGGAACTGTGGAGGTATATAGAAAGTAACTTAATAATCTGCCCCACTTGCGGGGAATCTCACCCCATACTAGATTTAAAAACATACCTAAATGATACCAAGTTATATTGTCCATCATGTGGCACTACACTGGCAGGAGAGGAAGATGTTCAATATTAAAAGATTAAAAGAAAGTTGCTTAGAAAAAACTCCCGATTTAGTAAATAAAGGGAATAATTATCTATTTCGAAATACACAAAAGATTGCTCAAAATGCGGAGCAAGGTTTTATGAAGAAAACTTAGATTATAACTATATTTGCTGATATTATAGAAAGGCAGGAAAGCACAATGAGTAGTAAATTTATCAATCAAGAAAGAATAATAACCCAGTTGAACTATTTACAAAAAGAAATCGAGAAGGGGGCTAATTTTAATATTTTACTTAGGGCGCCCTCTGGGTATGGTAAAACTACCCTTGCCCTTAAATTCCTTGAGGGCAAGGATTATATAATGTATCCACCAGGAGAAGGGGACTTTTTTACAAATATAAGATTCCATTTTTTCGATGAGGCGCACACACTCAAAAATTTCGAGTTCCTCTATAGATTTATGGACTCGAAAAGATATACAATCATTCTCGCTACGAATTTATCGGGTTCTTTACCAGAACCTGTAATAAACAGATGTATAAACTTCGTTTTTGAAGAGTACTCCTCCGAACATATAAAAGAAATTTTAAAATCAAATTTAGAAATAACTTTAAAAGAAGAATTAATTGATTTTCTTAGTTATCAATGTAGAAATAACCCCCGTGTAACAAAAATGATAGCTTTTCGTCTATCAATTATCTGTAGATATGAAGGTATTCCTCAAACGATAGAAGAGTTGGAATGGTGTTTAAATAGAATAGGAATTTACAGATACGGATTGAATGAATTAGACTTAAGGTATTTGGAATTCCTGCAGGAAGTAAAAATATCCTCTTTGGAAAGACTTCAGAGAGGAACGGGGTTAGATAGAGATACAATTATTAATGAGATTGAACCCTACCTTGTGAAGATGGGATTTATTAGAATCTCATCAAGAGGTAGGGAATTTACAGAAAAAATATTAATATAAAAGAAGGATTGAAATAGATAAAGTGAAACGATTCAAAGCCCTTCTAGTTTTATCTTCACCACCCTAATTTTCGAGGGTGGTAAAAAAATTTAATTCCAAAAGTAAAATTTTACTAGAAATGGCACTTAAACTTTCTGGAATTTTTCCAAGTGATTTTTTGCCGGCAAAAATACCCTCTCTTCAATTTCAATTCTAACATGACGGCAATTATTTTACACATTATTCTCTTCCACTTTCGCTACCCATTCAAAAATTAAATTTAAAGCATTAAAAAGCCAGGAAAAATCCTGGCTTTTATAGCTGCAATTTGTATATAGCATTCCTCGTATCTAAAGTCCTAAATAACTTTATCATAATCCACAAACCCCGTTCTGGCACTCCACTTCTTCATACCCCGCTTGATGTTTAATCGCGTCTTTATAAGATATTCTTGTCAAGGGCTGCCCTCCTCTAGCACCATCTGGATAGACAGTTATACCCCTTAAATGCTTTAAAAATGGCAAAAGTATTTTCCCAAATTTTTCGTAATCATTATTAAATTCACTTCCCCAAGCGGGCAAATTTATGGTACTTGAAATTGCGTTGTCAACATATTTCTGAACAAATGCCTGGAATTCTATTCTTCTTTTTACATCTTGCGCTAGGGAAAACGAGTCCTCAATATCATCTGGATTTATCCCAAAAAGGTTAACTAACCTCTCCGCTACGGGGTCAATAACTACCATCTCCTTCCAGCCGGAGGGTGTTAAATACCTCCTTAAGTAAGCTACACCAAAAATCGGCTCAATGCCAGAGGTTGTCTCACCTATGATAGAAATCGAACCAGTCGGGGCAATAGCTCTCTTCTTTATCGGGACATTTATACTAAACTTATTTGCCCACTTTTCAGCAAATTCATCTGATTTCTCCTGCCAAATTCTTAACCACTCTCCTAATTCGAGATTGGCTTCATATTGATAGCCTCTCAAAATTAACCATTCATGGATACCCATTAATCCTAAACCAGTTCGCCTATTCTTCTCCCTAACATTTTTTACTAAGGGATAAGGAACGTCAGAATATTCTGTCCCGCATAATAAAAATATCATAGCTAATTCAGTAATCCACTCCAATTCATCCGTATTACTGATATTCGCTAGATTAATACTTCCCAGACAGCAAACATCACAATCATTTTCGGAGACAATCTCCGTACAAGCATTCCGTAAAGACTCACTGGGATTATCGTAATCAATACTAAAACCAGGCTCGCCTGTTTTACACATTCTCTCTACAGTATCCCAATAGACTTTTTGAGCTTTCTCATCGCCCTTTTCAAACGCTTCAAAAAATTCCTTATCCAAAATAACTGAAATATTGGTCATATCCATTGTGGCAGGAAAATTAAAATCTTTCTCCTTTAGCTTTCTAATTTCTGGCTGCCAATTTTTCATCTTAATAAAATCAAAAATATCGTCATGTTTCCAGCTTAACCCACCCCAAATTGCTGACCTTCGCTTTCCTCCACACATCACTCCCCTGCCGATTTCATTGATTACATTCATCAAGGGAAGAGGACCCGAAGCAGTTCCTCCGGAACTTTTAAGAGCAGAACCGTAAGGTCTAATCTGTGAATAATCCACACCAACCCCGCCCCCAGACATCAGCATTAAAGAGGCTTTTTTCATCAATTCTCCCCAGCCTTCTCTTGAATCTTCAGCTCGGAGGAGGAAGCAGTTATTTACCTGGTGAAACTTTCTTCCCGCCTGGGCTAAAAACCTTCCACCAGGGATAAATTTTTTCCGTACAATAATTTCATAAATAGCGTCCTTTATAGATTGCTGGACATCAAAAACACTTAAAACATTATCAACAACCCTTTGAGCAACCTCTTCCCAAGTCTCTTTCATACCGTTACCTTTATCCCAAGCATAACGCAGGTTAAGAATTTCTTGTGATAGGGACATAAAAATACCTCCTTAAAATTGTGTTAAAATGGCGATTTTAGTTAACTAAAATTATTAAGAAGCTGTTTATGTCAGAATTATCCGATGCCCATCAAGGCATTAAGACTCTTCAAATGGTATGACTACTCCTTACTAATCTTTTTATTAACTTCGGCAGCCTCTAAAGCAAGGATAGCTTCATAAACCTCTCTTTCCGTATCAAAAGCTAACCCTGTTACATACCCCACAATTGTTTCAGTGTCTAATGAATATTTAGCAACTCGCCAAAGTTTTTCCTCTCCTATATAAACTGGTCGATAAATAATTCTTTCTACCATATTTTCTACTCCTTTCTATCTAAGGAATTTAATCTCGCATTTGCAATCTCACAATATTTAAGATTTATATCTATTCCAATAAAATTTCTACCCAACTTTTTTGCAGCAACGGCTGTAGTACCGCTCCCTACAAAAGGGTCAAGAACTAAATCTCCTACAAAAGTTGATAATTTTATTATCCTAGCAGGAATTTCCTCAGGAAACGGCGCTGGGTGTTTAGCTCTTAAAGCATTCTCTGGTCGTACCTCCCAAACCTGCATACCATATACCTTAAACTCCTCACTGGTTAAGCTTGATAATTTCCTCATTTCATCAGTAATATCAGTTCTTTTACCCTTCTTCTTAAACCATAAAATAAATTCACACTCCCCAACAATGGGAATAGAACCTGGCGAACCAAATCTTCCATAACTACCCAATAATCTAGAAGCTCCTCCGCTGGCGTGCTTTCCTCTAATCTTCCTCCAAAGTACTAAATCTTTATAATCATAAACCTTTGACAATTCAACAGTTAAAAAGGCATGAGTAGGAAGCGTAATATTACGCTTATATTCCGACTTCAAACTAGTGTGGACATCATCAACATTAATCCACAAATGACCGCCAGGTTTCAAAACCCTTTCAGACTCTATAAAAATATTGATTAGAGAATTCAGGTATTTTTCATATCCAGATTGAGTTTTATAAGTATCTTCATACTCTTTTCCAGCATAGTAAGGTGGTGATGTAACTACACAATCAATAAAACTATCTGGAAAAGTTTTTAATACTTCTAGAGAGTCGCCACAAATTATTGTATTACACTCTACCGCCGTAAATCCACCTAAAAAATTCATTTTACCTGAAACTTTCTTTCTATCGATTAATTCCTCCATCATTATTTCTATCTGTTTCGGAAAGAAACAAAACCAGCTCAATTGCATCATTAATCTGAGGTAAAAGAATTAGCTGAGCGATTGCATCACCTTCTTTGATATAAATTTTTTTATTTAGCACATTAAATATTCTGACTTTTATCTCGCCTCTATAGTTATTATCTATAACCCCTGCTCCGACTAGGTATTCTTTAGAGCTTTTATTTGTAATCCAGCCAAAAAATCCGCTTGGCAATTCAATAGCGATGCCTGTAGGAATAATTGCGGTTGTATGAGGCTCAATGACTACATCAATAGTAGAATACAAGTCAAAACCAGCATCACCCGCATATTTTTTAGTTGGTACTTTAGACTCTTCAGTAAGTATGCAAACCTTCATTTTCTTTCTCCATATTTTATAGCATCATGTACTAAAATTAGAATTAATACAAAAGTAGCTGCGGCTGAGAAAGCAAAAAATATTTGTAATATTCCGCTTTCAAGAACAGTGCCAACGATAAAAAGAATAAAAAATATAATAAACATTGAGACAATTTTTAAACATTCACCAATTGTTAGAGGTGTATAATCGTTATCCACCTTACCAATCCTTTCCCAATAAAATAACTTCTAAATTAGAATAGTTATAATAATCCACATCATCGTCTAGTCGTGCCACTAAACCAAAAACAGCATTTTTAAGAATCGGCTCAGTAAAACACAATAGAAAAATATTACGAACTTCTCTAAGACTATCATCGACAATTCTATTTTTAACCACCTTGAAAAATTCAATAGGCTTAAGCTCTACAAAATGCTCAATAGGCGTTAAAGTAAACTCACTCTGTTTAATATTCTTTTTAGCATCTTGAAAAATATCTAAAAGTCCTTGCTCGTCCTTAATAGATAAAATCCCACTAAAGAAATTCTGCCTATGTTTCTCACTAAAAGTTAATTTAATATCCATTTTATCCTCCTCTCTAGTCAGATTCTTCTATTCGTTTTTTAGCAATTTCAAAAGTTTCCTTGTCTAGCTCAATTCCTATAAAATTTCTTCCTAGTTTCTTGCAAGCTACTCCAACAGTCCCTGTACCCATAAAAGGGTCTAAAACGATATCACCTGGGCTTGTAACTTGCAAACAGTAAGAAGCCCAGGATAAGCTTTGCTGCCAACCATGTAATGTCTTCTCTCTTTCACAAAAAAACATATCCCTCATAAAACCTTTATGTCGATAAGCACCTTTTACCCACCAGCCTATGGGTTTCCACAGCACCTGGATTCCTATGCGCATCCTGGCGTGTTTATTTCCCTTCTCCTGATTCATACAGATAATCCAACGCCATTTCAAAAATTTGCTTGTTTCTGCAATAATTTCAGGCATAGCATAGTGAGGAATTATTGCAAAATAACTACCTCCTTTCTGTAAAATCCGATAAATGTGAGGCAAAATATCTATATAAAGATTGAGGTACTGTTTAGCATAAGGCGGGTCGAGTACAACTACCTTTATACTTTCATCTGGAATTTTATCAAAAATATTAAAGCAATTATCATTATATAAAGTAATATTACCAGTCATTTCCTTTTTAGTTAACCTCTTCCGCTGTATAATTATCGCATACGTAATTTACAGCCACTCCGTTATTATCTAAAAAATTTTCTAGAGCATTCCAATAATCATTATCATTTAGGTCATATTCTGGAGGAGTTTGACCTCCTAGTCCACAATATAAATTATCAAAACTACTCTCTATTGAGCGAAGATACTTGCATGTATAACAAGTATCTACCCGACGAAAATTTTTACGCATTTTATATTCTCCTTTCTAATCGACCCACTATGATTCATAATAATCACAAATATAATCAGGCTCTATTCCATAGAGCTTCAAAAATTTTTGAAGCGCTCTTCTAGAAACTTCCTCATCATCGGGATTAAATTTAGGAGGCTTTTCCCTATAAAAACCACAATAAAAATAATCATTAAAAACGCTGCGAAAATATTTACAAGTTTCACAACAATCTGCTTTCCGCAAATTTTTCATTTAATATTCACATTACCTTATTTGCAATCCAAATGAAAATACAAATTTATAAATTTTGATATGTAAAATATCTAAAATACCTACCATATAACTAAAAATTTCAATTGAAAGTAAGCTGGGGGTTTCACCCCAAAAATACCCAGCCTCCAAATAAAACCTAGTTCCAATATTTCTCATCCCTTTGCTCCTTCCAATATTTTTTCCTTTTCGTTTGAGTTTTTTGGACATGCACATCAACAACTTTCGAAAGGCAGTCCAAACAAATGTTTTGATACTTATCAAAAAAGTAATCTGGTCGTTTCTTGTGGCAAATAGGACAACGTTTCATGGCTTTCTTATCCTTTCTATTTTGATTGTACTCATATTATAGCATAAAGCTTGAAAAATGTCAAGAAGTCATAGGTTAAGGCTTCTTAACAATCTGATAGGCTTTTCGACTCTTTGAATTAACAATCCTTAACAAGTCGGCTTTGCTACCGCCATCTCTAAAGTAATCAACTGGGTCATAGCCCTTCTTTTCAAAATCTTCAAAGCAATAGATATAACAGCGCTCAACGCCAAGCCGTTTAGCAGTGGCTAGTGCCATATTCATCCCACCGCTATCGTTATCAAACAAAATAAAAATCTTTTTTACATTAACAAATAAAGAATAATATCGAGGTCTAATAATGCCAAATGAACTAATCGCAGGTAGCCCAACTTGAATTAAGTTCAAAGCGTCTATTGAGCCTTCTGTAATAAAGACAGTATTCACAAAGTTAAGAATATCCACATTAAAAATAACCTGACCTACATTCGCATAATATTGCTTAATTTGTTTAGATGGAGTATCTCGCCTGAGTTCAATATTAAGTAACCTATCACTCTTATAATACGGTATCGAATACCAACCATTGTAATATCCTAACATAAATCTATCGATAGTAGCATCAGTTAAGTTTCGGCGATAGAAATAATCTCGATTATTTTTTCCAGCTTCATAAAAAAATTTAACCAAACTTTCATCCTGCTCCTGCTCTTGCTCATCAGAAGCTTCAGAAATCGTTTGCAAGTAATTTAAATAACCATTCTCTCTTAAAAAATTATTAGCTTGCTCCTTAGAAAAACCTCTTACAAAGATAAGATATTCAACTACCCCGCCAAATAAACCAACAGAATTCCAATAAAACTTTTCATGTTGTTTATCAACTACAAGTGAATCATGTTTCCGAGCCTTTAACCACCGCTCAGTTTCATTCTTAATACCAAAATCCTCTTGCACCAATTTAGCTAGAACGCTCATAGATGCTCAATAATCTTATTTGTTTCAGCATTAAAAATGGCGAATAATGTACCTGTAGCCCCCTCCCGATGTTTACGGATAATAAACTCCATTAAGTCTTTTTGAGCAGTGTTTGGGTTATACATTACATCCCTATAAAGCATAAGAACAACATTAGCGTCTTGCTCCAGCCCACCACTCTCCCTCAAATCGGATAATATAGGTCTTTTATCACCTCTTAGTTCAGTAAGTCTATTTAATTGAGAATACGCAATTACAGTAACATCTAAAGCATTTGCTAAAACTTTTAAACTTCTTGATATAGATGAAAATTCCCGCACTGCATTTGCATTATCCGCAATATCAATAAGTTGTAGATAATCTATATGAACAAGTTTTATTCCGTTTGTATGAACCAGCCTTCTAGCTGTACTCCTAATATAGTAAATATTTGCGTCAAATTTTGTATCAATAAATAAAGGCAATTCTTTTATATTTTGCGCTTCTTGTTTAATAATTTCCAACTGCTCTTGATTAATCAATCCCAATCGAATATTCGTAATCGGAATCCCAGTTCTCAAAGCTAGTAATCGATAAACTAAAGCCGTTTTATTCATTTCTAAAGAAAAAATGAGGCTAGGTATTCCGTTAGAAATAGCTGCGTTTATTGAATTCAAACACCATGCAGTCTTGCCCATACTAGGTCTGCCCGCTACATACCACAAATCACCTGAAATAAATCCTCCAGTAATAGCGTCAAGGTGTCTAAATCCAGTCGTAACATCTATTTTATTTTGGGACTGTATTTTATGCTCCAAGGCTCCGATAGATTCTGGAATTGCTGCCCCAAGTTTAGATACAAAAGAATCATCAGATAGAGTATCCAGATTATCTAGATAATTTTTTAGCTCATAAACCAAATTATCAACTCTATCAACTGGAATAGTAGATGAATCTAAGCTATTCAGCATTCTAACAAGCCGACGCCTTTTATAATGCTTTACCAATAAACTAATATACTCTTTTAGATTCTCAACATAATATTGAGAATCTTTCAGATACCTAAGATAATCAATCCCTCCACAAGTTTCAAGCATATTTCTTGATGCTAAAGTACTATGCACCAAGTCAAAAGAGGGCAAGAATCCGCTAATAGAAAGAGATTTAATTACCTCAAAAAGGCTTTTATTAACAGACGATGAAAAAATATCAGAGGGCAGACTCTGATATTCAAGCACTAACTCAGGGTTATTAATAAACAAAGACAGTACAGCAACTTCTAAAGTAATAGAATCTTCAATCATTTTAACCTACTTTTGATAGCTTAAAGATTTCTCTAACCTTATCAGCTTTCTCAGAATTATCTTCTTGGGGAAATTCCCAATCAGAAATATATCGATAAACTCTGCCACAAAATAAACAGACAAAATAAATTACAGATTCATCGTCAAAATCAATTCTTGTTATCTTAAGACAGGAGTTGCAAAATTTACATTTCATAAAATTTATCGACCTCCAAATTCATTATACTCATATTCTCCGCTAAGTAAACCTTCGATAAACTTACCATCAGTATCAGTACGTGCACTAAACTCATCCCAACTGATTTTTGTACCACTCTGGGATTCCTTTGATAATTTCACGGGAAATATCTTTCCAATAATGATTGAATAAAGCCTCGCAAATATTTTCATACTCCTCCTTTCTAACATCTGCTAAAACCTCATCAATAATCCTAGGAATATCCCTCGGACTACCTTCTAACAATCCTCGCTCTTTCAAATGAATTACAGCCTTCTGCCACCTAGCCTCAGTCCTCAAAGCTGTACCTAGCTCTTTTACTATATTAGATTGAGACCAAACCTGTTTAGCCACTTCTTTAAATTTATCTGATACAATCTTAGCTACTAAAATTTTCTTATCAGCGCCAAAAAGATTGTAGTTTTTAATCACAACCCCCTCAACAAGCGAACCTCCTAAAAAAGATTCCTTATCTAATAACTTTTCTAATTCTTCTACGTTAGACACAAACCCACTGTAGAGGACTGGTACAACTTCGATACCTAACCGATTAAACTCTTCCAGCTTCTCTTCAGGAGAAAGATAATCCTCATATCCTTTATCAATATCAAAACCAACAATAAAAGTTCTAGGCGTTCTGGAGTATTTAATAACATTGTGTTTTTCTTTGCTTATGCACTCACCTCTGTAAATATACCCAGGAGTTAATAACGCCTGAATAGATAAAACAAACTCAACGGCAGGTTTAAAAAGGCTTTGAGGATACTCCAAATTAATCTCAACATTCTTTGAGAAACAATGAACAGTGCCAGTATTCCTGTCTTTGTAAAAAGAAAATTGACTACCGTCAACCTTTTCTTCAACAACGACAGGCGTAGAAAAAATATCTCTAACTTGTTTATGATACAGGCTGAAAACTTCAGGATAAGAGTGATACATCCTCATCACCCTTCCTTATCTCATACTGCTGAAGGGTTGCCCCAGCATTTTCCATATCCTCTAAAGTCCATTCCTGACCTCTAGGAGACTTCCCAGACTTAAATTCAATCGCAAAATATTTAGCCGTTAAAGATGCTAAAGGAGGAGGCAATACCCCGATTACAATCGCGCCATTAACATCGGCTTCAGAAACCTCTGCCTTTACCTCCCAATCTAATGTATTGGGATAGTGCTTGTGAATCCAGTCAACAGCTCCTTTATGTCTAGTTACAATTAGTTTACGCATAATTAACCTCCTGTAAAATTAGATTTAGCCAATCTTCATAGCTCACCTCATAGTCAATCTCAGGTTTATCACCTAAGACGCACGCCCACCAGCTTTCTTTTTCAATATCCGTTGCTATAGAGTAAAAATCAAAATTATCGTAGTGATAATCCTCTTCAACTATATTATCTTGAAGCCTCCACTCCATTTTCAACTCCTTTCTATCCATTCTTTATATTCATTAACAACCATTTGAATTGTTTTATAATTAATAAATTTCCTAAATAATATAAATTTAAGAATTGCCGTTAGCGCAAATATAGGAATGACTAAATTTCCATCCTTCGTTATATAAATCCCCAGATTATGAGGATTTTTTATAACTAAATTATTTTTCAATCTATGAATATAAATCATAATACTGAAGTATTAGGTTGTACTAATTCTATACCGTCAAATTCTTTTATTATTCCTAAGGAAATATATATTTCTAACATAGCTTTTTGATATGCCCTAAATATATCACTATCAAAACCTGATGCACTAAATATCATTTCCTCAGGCTGCCCATCTTTATAAATAATTCTTTTATAACTAACATCTACCTGAACAATATTATTGTTCAAGGCTTTTACCTGCATTACAGAAATAATTTCCGCATCTGGGTTTTTCATATTATAGCTCATCCTTTCTTTAGTTGATATTGTACATATATTATAACATACTTTATCAGTTTGTCAAGAGTTAAATACTTCTCTTTGACCACTTTCTGAACGGTTCAAGTTGATTATGTAACGCTTCCAGTATTTCAACATCTGCCTTGTTATGTTCGAGGACAGCCTTCAGCGCGTTTGACTCACCTAGCGATGCTTTCATCCAAACAAGAGAATCTAGATGAGTTTTACCCTCTATACCCACCAGCCGACAAGCATTCTCTAGAGTATTTCTACTCAATTTCAATTTAGAACGCACTGTCCAATACAAATCCCAAGTATAAATTTCTCCATAAGCTGGAAATTCTAGTTTATGGTACAAAGCCCTAGTCCTTATAAAGGGTAGGTCAAACCTGTCGCCGTAATATGTAATAATGATTTTAAAAGACTTAAGTTGTCCAATCAAAGATTTTACAATCCGATAATCAAATGAATATGAAGATAAATCCTTTTTTGAAATTACATCATAATATATCTTACCATCTTTTTCTTTTACACACCAAGAAAGCATAAAACCATAATCACCGTTTAATTGAGTTGTTTCAATATCTAAATACCCAATTCTATATGCAGGATATTTATACCAAGGCTGACCAGTCTTCTTTTCGAAGTCTTTATCATCAACATATCCCTGCGCAAAACAAGATGGATGCTCTTCAATTGTGTGTCTATGTTTACAACGTAATATCACTACTTAACTCCTTATTAAAAGTCTGAATTAGTTTTCTAAATTCGTCTTCTGTAAGATTATATTTCTTCATCAAATATCTAGCGTAACCTTCATTAGTAAACTTCCCGCCCAAATATAAAGCTAATTTGTTACATATACTATCAAATTTTTTGGAGATTGTTATTCTGGAAATACCATAAATTTTTTCCAAACTACGAAAGGACTTATTTAGCGTAATAAGATTTAAAATTAAAATTTCCTCATCTGTAATTAAACCAGCTTTATATAGAGTTTCTATCTTAGTCTCTAATGTCATTAAATCGTCATACAAATCAGAATCAAAATTAAAATAAACAACATCATCTACTTGCTGAACGATAGATGTTTTTATTTCGTCTCGATTTAACAATAACAGTTTAATATAAGCACTCATGCCTTTCGTTCATTTGCCGACTGCGTTCGCCATAAATCAGCAATCATTTTATAGAGGTCTAATTGTCTGGATTTATAATTCACCTCTGATTCTAATTCAATCAGCTTAGCTCGTAATTTTGAAAGTTCATTGTTTAAACCCGTGATAGCATATGTGGCTTGAATCTGAGAGATAGGCAGTGGCTTACCATTTTTAAAATATTGAGGATTATTTGCTACAAGATTAACAACCTCAGCCTCTTTGAGTTTGATTGCCAATTTAACTTTACCCAGCTCTTGCTCTAACTGATATAATTCAAAAATCGTATCTTGAACTTTTTCAATATCAGGTAAATCAATTAACTTTGTCATATAAATCCTCCAGTTCCTTCAATAATTCCTTATACCTTTGACACACTTTAAAAGATTTTTTTATCAACCTATCGTTATAATAAAAGGGAGATAACATCAAAAACCTTTGACGATAGTATTCAAAATCATTAGACGATAAATTATAAATAGCAATAGGACTTATATCTAAATCGGCATCCCAGCCATAGAAATTCAAAAAATCATAGAGGACATCCTCTATATAATCAACAGGTAACTTTAGCCTCCTGCTAATAGTCAAATTGCTATACCCCTCAACACATAGTCTAAAAATATCAATACAGGCTGCTAAATCTAAATATCGAGGAGGCACATTAAAAGTATCCTGATAATATTTCTTAACCAAATCCCAAACCGTTAGCTCTGTCATACAGTAAATCCAGTTCTTTTTTCAAACTTAAACAATAAGTCAGCAATTCAACAAACGTTTCAAAGTCAAAAGCAATTATATATCTTACTTGTCCCTTTGCCCTAACGCCTGAAAATTTCAGTGCAACCCCCGGAATACTCATGGTTTTAGATGCTTCTTCTTTTATCTTATCAAACCATTCTCGCTTTATTGTTAATTGAGTTTCATTACCATACCCAGTCTTACACTCAAATCTAAATTTTCTGGGAAAATCATTAACAGCGAAAACAACATCTCCTGTTAATTGAGGTTCGTCCAATTGAGTTCCAAACGCACCAGAGCCGGCGATTCGCTTTGCCGAACATTCTGGAATACTATTTACTAATTCGACAAATTCTCTTTCCCAAGTTACTCCTTTCCGTTTTTGTCTGTTCATCATTACTCCGATATAATCTTTTCAAGTTATTATTAGCAACACCTGTTAAATCAGAAGATGTACTTTGTAAAGTTCTTTCCAAGAAAAGATTTTTACAAACTCTAGCCAAATAAGATTTAAAATTAAGAGGGTCAATATCAGACATAACGGTAATCAAAATACTCTCGAAAACGATTATCTCACCGTAAAGTTGCACTAATCTACCGATAAACCCATATAGCTTATTGTCAGCAGGATAAAATTCTCGCAAAAATGCAACCAACACGGCAGGTTTATTTGCAGATTTTTCGAGAAGATTATAATACTTTTCTGATATTGACCCTTTCATACAGCAAACTAATCGTTACCTAAGAATTGTTTTAAAGTTTCCGCAACCTCATCTGCAATCTCATTATTGCTATCCAATGCAAAATCTGAGGTTACAAATATAGATTCTTTTTTAGCGTTTCGGCTGGAAAGAACATCTCTAAAACTTTCTCCCTCTAAAATTCTCATCAGCTCGTCTGCCGAAAAATTTAATGCTGCCTTTGTGTGCTCAATAAACTGAGATGTATCAACTTCAACATCCCCAATTCCATCCAGAGCTGGCGCTGGAGTAATTGTTTTCTTACCGTTACTAGAAACTGTTACTGTAACATTAATATCATACTTATTTACAGGAATAATATTACCCTCAGCATCCATTACAGAAAGTGCAGCAGTCTTTAATTGATTTCTAAAAGTTTCACTAAAAGATGCAATTCTAATCTCATTTAAGGGCGCCAATTCCGTAGATGCTAAAGACATCCCGCAATTTGTACACTTATTACCAGTTTTCTGTAATAAGAAATAATAATTAGATGTCCCACATCCTGGGCAAATTCTTACGCGTGTTCTATCTAAAATATTACAAACATATCGATAATTAATTGAATAGTAATTAGGTAGTTTCCAATAATTTTGAGGGTCAGCAGCCATTAACTTCATATTATTAGCGCAAATCGGACAACTATCCCCAAGGCATAATACAGAAATTTTTTGACTCCGAATATAATGCGTATTAAGGAGCTTCAAAGGCTCTAAAATCCGAATTCTGTACACGCCAGGGTCTTTAAAAGACATTATCTTCCCAAAATTAGCTGTTCGTTCTCGATTAATGTCGGTTCCAAAAAATTCATTAAAATTCATTTTTAACTCTCCTTTTCAAATTTAGATAAAATAGATTCTTTGATTAAATCAATCAGATTAGCCTTCTCCGTCTCTAAAAATGTAATCGAATCTTCTAAATTCAAATCACTTAGCTTTTTCAACAACTCTAGATACCTACGAAAAGCCAACTCCAAATTCACAAATTGTAGTAAACGCACTCTATCTACAAATTCATTATCAAATAGCACCTCCTTTCCAGTTCCTTCTAAAATCAAATCTGCTAACTCACTAAGACTAAACGAATCAAATAGTTTAATATTCTCATATTGCTTAATCGCATACGTTCTTTCAACTGAAATCGACCTCGGCATCATCATCTCCTTTCTCTAGAACCTCAAAAGATACATTATCAAATTTTTCAAGTAAATTATAGCACCTTTCTTTGATTTTGTCAAGTACTTCTGGACTAGATTCTAAAAATTTAATCGCATTATTCATACCTAATCCAAGATTTATATCATCAAAGACATAATACGAGCCTCTTTTATTAATTATACCAGCAACCTCGCCAAATTGAATAATATCTCTAATCTTATCTACGCCCTTCCCATAAATAATCGGAACTGGAAAACTACGTAAAGGGGTCGCTAACTTGTTCTTCTTTATTACAATCGGAGTATTCTGACCGATTTTATCATCTCCCTGCTTTATCATACTAGGGAACTTTAACTCAATGCCTAAAGTAATTAGATGCTTCCAAGCAAACCCACCTGGTGTAGCAAATGACTTTATATAACTACCAAAGTCAGCTCTAACCTGGTTGATTCCGATAAAAGTACACGCATTTATTCGCGCATTAGACATATTTCGCTGTAAAAACTGGGTAAAGATTCTAGATAAAACAGCAACATGACTATCGCCCAAATTATTTTTCAAAACCGCCTGAGGAACTAAAGACCCAATTGAGTCTAAAATAACAAGGCTGCATGACTTTGAATTAATCGCCTTTTCGCAAACTGTAAGCGCATCTTCTAGAGTGCCGGGCTGAAGTAGCAAAAATCTCTCTCGCAATTCAGGCGTAATAAAATAACTAATAAAAGACTCAGATAACCCCTGCTCAGCATCACAATATGATACAAACCTATCATCAGCTTTTAAAAACTCACTAACAATTGTCATCGCAATTGTCGTTTTACCACTGGCAGGAGGACCAAATAACTCTATAAATCTACCTAAAGGAATCCCTCCAGTTCCCAAAATAATGTCTAAACTAACAATTCCAGATGAAATTATCTTCAAAGTGTCATCAGGATTCGTTATATACTCAGCTAATTCTGCTAGTAAATTTTCAAATTGTTGTTTTTTCTTTATCATAAAATCTCCTATTTATTTTGTCCAATGTTTGTTAATTTTCACCTCAACAACGGCGGGTATTTCGCCCAAAAATTTTTGTTCTACCTCCTCCATCGTTTTTATAACAAAATCTTTAGCGTCATCAATAATCTCCTCCGCAACCTCGAACACAATTTCGTCATGCACTTGTAAAATAATTCTAAACTTATCTAATCCGAAAGGATTTTCATAAAAACATCTAACCATTGCTAGTTTAACAATATCTGCCCCCGTGCCTTGAATAAGCGCATTATAGCCCTGTCTCATAATCCTAGATTTTAACTCTTTAAACTCATCAACCGAATTGTAGATAACTGGCTTTTCATACCACCGTCTTCTTCCAAAAGCTGTAACAGAATAACCCCGCTCAAAAGTTTTCTCACCAAACAATTTTCTAAATTGCACTGAAGTTACATAAGACGTATTTATTGAATCAATGATTTCTTGCGCATACTCCAAATTAAATCCCAAAACTTTGTGCAATTTCATTGCAGAACCGCCATACAAAGTCAAAAAATTAATTTTTTTTCCATCTGTTCTCTGTTCTTTAGTTACCTGTTCTAAAGGCACTTTATAAGCAATTGAAGCTGTAGCCGTATGAATATCATGTCCCGCTTTGTAAGCATTTATAATCTTTTTATCTCCCGATAATGCCCCAGCTAATCTATACTCCTGCTGATTATAATCAGCGTCTAAAATTAAAAACCCAGGTCGGGCAATAAACATCTTTCTAAACTCCTCAGTAGCGGGAATATTTTGACAATTGGGGTTGCTTGAACTAAATCTGCCAGTAGCTGTCCCTACCTGATTAAATTCAGGGTGAAGACACCCTGTTAAAGGATGAATCTTACTAACAATATTTTTACCATAAGTTGTTAACAACTTTTGTATTTCTCGATATTTTAAAAGCATTTTTATAATATCATGAGATAGATAATCTTGTAATGTTTGTTCATTCGTGTTTGGCACTTCCACTCCCAACAAATGTAGAATCGACAATACCTGTTTAGGAGAATCTAAATTAATATTATCTAGTAACCAATCTTTTATATAATCAATATCATAAACAGTCTCTAAAAATTGTTTAGCTTTTTTAGTCTTTACGGGTATGCTTAACTCTTCACAAATCTCTAAAAGATTCTTACCTTCCAAACGGTCAAGCAAATAAGTAAACAAATAAGATTTCAAATTTCTCTCCTCTTCATCTCTTCTTGATTCAAGTAAAGGTAATGTTTGAGTCCAAGTATCGGTATCAATTTTTATGCCTAGATATTCCATCATCGTAACTACAGGAACGAGCTTCATTTCCAAATCTAAGACGTGTTCTAAATTAAATTCCTTAGAAAGCTCTACCTGTTTTAAGTATATCCTATCAAGGTATTTTAGGTCATTTATCAAATAATCTATTTGCTCCTCAGAAAATTCATCATTTTCTTTACCGATAAAAGTATCTCTTATCTCCTTTTCTAATTGTACACCAAAATATTTATTTGTCAAGTCGTTTAAGGATAAAAATGAGCTACCTAAACCCGCGGTTAATACGCCCTCGGCAATAAAAATATCAAAAATATTTTTTAATAAAACACCATATTTAGCGTAAATAAACTTCAAGTCAAACTTAAGATTATGCCCGATAAATAATTTATCTTGTAAACTTGTAAAAAATTTCACAATCGGGGCGGTTTGACGAGGATTTATAATTATAAGAATGCCATCATCTTTTTGTAGAACGATTGTTCCGCTTTCGGAAAATTCGGTTTGAAAGTCCCGAAAGGAATTAAAATCTTTTTGTAGAACAATTGTTCTATTTTCGGAAGCCTCGGTTAAGGAGGCTAGATTCGATTCTAAATTTTTTTGTTCTGAGCGGAAAGGGTGGGTGGGTGGGAGAACAGCATTCGCTTGAAAATCGGTTTTATTTTTTAGACACGCTCTATTAGAATCAACGAAGTTGATACTATTCGGTATAAAAAGACCAATTAACAAAACAGAATCGGTAAGAAAATCTAATCCGCTTGTTTCGAGGTCAATGCAAAGAATTCTGCAATTTTGCAGAAAATTTTGCAATTTTTCTAAGATTTCGGTTTGTTTATCTACACGCATTAAACCTCCTTTCGGAAAAATTATTGGGCAGTTAGTTCATCTATAATTTTTTATTTTTATCATAATTATCCTAAGTTTAATTGCGTTTATCGTTAATAAGCGTTTAGTTTATTCCGAATTCCGTTCACCGCTTACGGTCATTGTAATTTATTTTTTATTTATTATCCAAGTCTTGTCCCCGCAATTTTACCTATTTTTTAGCAGAAAAGTCAAGACTTGTCAAGGGTTTTTTCGTTAGAGTTTTATTAATTTTCTATAAGAAGAGTATTAGAATCTTTGCTTTTAGCTTATACCTAAGAATACCAAACTAACTGTAACTTGTCAAGCCTTGACAATAGGTTGATTATGCGCTAAAATGCAATAAAAGAGTTATAATTATAATAAAGGAGGTTTTATGGCTTATAGATGTGTTTATTGCAATGCTGAGTATAACGCATCAATCGATGCGGTAAAGTGTGCACAAAGCCACAATCTGGTAGTAGTTTACCTTACGAGAGAGGACTTGACAGCGCTTATCCGATTTTTATATTCGAAGGATGATTCTCTGTTGACGGAGAGTTTAATTGACAGCCTGATGAGGTACAAAAGTTATAAGATGAGTTTAGGAGATTTGCTCGAATGAAAGATTATATATCTAAAAACAGGATTAGAAATCTTAAGCAATATAGGAATTTATCTGACGAGGAGTTTGATAAAATTTACTCTGAAATGGTTACGGGCGTATCGCTTACTCAAGAATTTGAGAAGCGAATCCAAGATAAAATAAATGAATTTTCTCGTGATTATGATTTGTCTGACTTGAAAATTAATGACTTATTAGCTTTAAGGGCTTTAGCTCAGGCGTTTATTAGCCTTGAAGATTTTGAAAGATACTCCTATAAATTACAAGAGGGTGAGGGAGGATTTGATGAGGTTGATATCGTCAGGTTGGAAAAGTTAAATAATATTAAGTCTAATCTGCGCAATGATATTAACAAGTTACAGGACAGTCTTGGTATTACTCGGCGAAATCGAAAAGCTAGCGAGCAGGAGTCTATCATTGACTTTGTTGAGAGCCTGAAACAGAAAGCTAAGAGATTCTATGAGTCTAAAATGAAGATTGTTCTTTGTCCGAAATGCGGAACTTGGGTTGCGTCAGTCTGGATGCTCTATCCAGAAAGCAAAAAGGCTAAATTGAGGTTCCATTGCAAAAGAAAGTTTTCAGATGGTACTTATTGTGATACTGTCTTTGATTTGACCGGTGATGAGCTAGTTAGAAAGGATAATAGAATTCCAGAATCAATCTCTTGACAAACTTGAAAAAGTGTGCTATAATACTGACAGAATTGTTGAAAATTTTTCAACAAATAGCACACTTTATGAAAGGAGAAAAAAAAAATGAACGCTTTTGTATATGATGAAAAAGTTTATAAACAAGTACCTGTCGCTGCGATTATGAAAACACCTTTTGAAGATTTTTATCTACTTGACCCAGAAATAAAAACTCTTAATGGTCAGGCTCTTTATAAAATTTGGGGAGTACCCGTTTACTCTTTTTATTCTAATGCTGAGATAAGGGAAAAAATAAAATCTTTTAAAGAGGGCGTAAATGTGTCTAGATTAGGAATTTTTTCCTACCCTCGAACTATTTTAATCTCTGGAAATTTTATTGTTGAGTATCTAGATAATTGTTCAATTTTTGTAGAGGTGTTAGAGGGTTAATTTTTTCGCCCCAGTAGTTCAATGGACGAACAGCGGTCTTCTAAACCGTTAGTCATGCAGGTTCGAATCCTGCCTGGGGCATTAAAAATTTTAGAAGAAAGCGAGGATTAGACATTGTTTCCTACAGACCATTTATCCTATTCGAGTATATCGACTTTTTTAGATTGCGCCCAGAGGTGGAAGCGAATTTATATTGATAAGGAGCCTAAACCTCAAACTATCGATACCTTATTCGGCTCTTTATTCCACCAAACTGTTGCGCAATTTTTATCTAATAAGCAGCAAAAATTAGAAGATATTTGGGAGTCCACTTGTCAAAAATCGAAGTTGTCTTTACCAAGTGATTACGTTCAAAAAGGTAATTTATTATTTTCATCACCCCATGTAGAGAGTGAATTATCTAAACTACAGCCATACTATATAGACGCTGAACCAGTTCTAGAAAAAGAATTTCAATTTAGCTCAGCGTCAATTCCTATCCCAATAAAGGGATTTGTTGACTGTGTTTTAGCAGATGGTACGGTTGTAGATTTTAAGACTTTCGGCAGTAAATTTCACTGGGAAAGTTATTGGTTACAACCTGCTATTTATTTGAGAGGAGTACGAACTACATTTGGCATAGGTAATAAATTTAAATTTATTTCATTCTCAAAAAATAGTGGGTTTCGAATTGAAACTTATGTAGTTAATTTATCAAAGGAGGATGTGGAGGACAAATTGGACGCTCTTTTAGAGTTTGTTTGGTATAGGATGAATTTATTTATAAAAAATAATAATTTTCCACTGAACACAAGCAGTCCGTTTTGTAATGAAAAGTTATGTCCATTTTGGGCTAATTGTGCTGGAAAATTAGATTTAATTTTTGCATAAGAAAGGAGACCATAGAATGAATAATCCAGAAGAAGATTATGTTATAGCTACTGTTAGTTTAGGACTAGTCTATAAGGAACTTGTTAAGGACGCAGATGAGGCTGTTTTTTCAATCTCTCTCGATGAGTTAGAAGACTTGGCAAGAAAATTCCACGTAGAGATTACTTCGGATAGTTTAGATGAAAATATAATTATTGTAAATATTAGAAGAATTAAGCAGGAGGAGTATGTTTCCTAATCAATATAGAGATGGCTATTGTATTATTTACTATGACGAAGATGATGAACAGTACGCAGAATTGGACACTGAGCAGATTATTTTGGATGAAATAAATAAAAAGAAAGAAGAAAAGGAAGGTGCTGAGGATAGCTAATTATTTCAATATTTTTGATACACCTTCACATTTTGAAATTGTTGTACCTGTAAACTGTGTTGGCGTTGCGGGTGCTGGATTGGCTAAAGACATTATGTCTCGCCATAAGATTCTTTTTACTGCATATAAAGAGATTTGTAATCGCGGTTCGTTTTCGCCAGGTGATGTGGTAAGGGTCTATTTTTATAGTGATACTCGACCTGCTTGGATTTTATTTGCTACAAAAGACCACTGGCGAGATAAATCAAAACTTGAATGGATAGAGAAAGGATTTGATATGCTAAGTCATATAGAGAAATCTAGATATATCGCATTGCCTGCTGTAGGATGTGGTTTAGGAGGTTTGAATTGGAAAGATGTAAAGAATCTGGCTATCAAATATTTAGGATATTTACCCAATAAAGAGATTATTTTGATTAAACCCAAGGAGTATTAGGATAATGGTTAAAAAATATATTGTTTTATTTCCGTCCGAATTATTGAATGCTTTGGTGGGCATTAAGACGATAGGGTGATGTGCCTATGGAACTAGTAAGCGGGAGAATAAAAACGCTGAAAACAGGTTTAAAGAGCGAATTTGGTTTAGTCCTCATTGTTTAACGACTGATGGAGAAGTAAATGAAAACTAGAAAGGAGCTTTTTATGGACGAAGATAAAAAATTCAAACTTCTAAGAAAAAAGGGATATAATTTTATAATGAGTAAAGAAGGTAATGTTTATTCTGTAAGTTGTAAATCTCCAGCGGGTGATGAGTATATTTATTCAATAACTGCAAGTTCTGGTCGAGGAATGACATTTCATTCATTGATAAAGCGACTTTTTTCTACAATGCCCGCTGAAATTTTTACAGAAGATGTTTAAGCATTTGAACGAAATAAATAGTTTATTGAGGAGGTAGATATGAGAAGAGCTTTAGTTTTAGGCGCTGGAGGGTTTATTGGAGGACATTTGGTGAATAGATTGAAAGAAGAAGGATTTTGGGTTAGAGGTGTTGATAGAAAACAAAATGAATGGCAGCCTGTATATACCGACCATTTTATTTTGGGAGATTTACGGGATATAAATGTTGTTAAAGAGTCTTTTGAGGGTTCATTTGATTTTGTATTTCAATTGGCTGCTGATATGGGAGGAGCTGGTTTTGTTTTTACTGGGAGGCATGATGCTGACTTGGTAACAAATTCGGCGATGATTAATTTGAATGTGGCGCGGGTGGCTTCCCAGTCTAATATTGGAGTTTTATTTTTCAGTTCCTCAGCTTGTGTTTACCCATCCCATAATCAGCTTTATCCTGATAATATCATAATCAGTGAGGACACAGCTTTTCCAGCAAACCCCGATAGCGTTTATGGCTGGGAAAAATTGTTTAGCGAAATAGTGTATGATTCTTATAGAAGAAATTATAATTTAGACATAAGAGTTGCTAGATTCCACAATATTTATGGGGAGAAGGGGACTTGGAAAGGAGGTCGGGAAAAGTCAATCGCAGCATTGTGTAGAAAAATTGCCCAAGCTAAGAATAAAGGAGAAATTGAGGTCTGGGGAGATGGAACGCAAACCAGGTCATATCTTCACGTAGAAGATTGTCTAGACGCCGTGCTAGCTTTGGTAAACTCTCCTTATAAAGAGACGGTAAATATTGGCTCTGAGGAGATGGTTTCGATTAATCAGTTAATTTCTATGATTAGCAGCATAGCTAGAAAAAATATTCGAGTAAAATATGTACTAAATAATGCACCTGTCGGTGTTAAGGCTAGAACTTCCGATAACAGACTAATCAAAAGACTTTTAGGTTGGTCTCCTAGGATTTCTTTGGAAGAGGGATTGAAGCGGACATATTTTTGGATTGAGGAGCAGGTTAGAAAGGAGTTAGCATGATTACTACTACAAATCTTTTTGACGTTATTCTTGAGTCAAAGTTGAAAAATTTTTCAATTAAAACTGCTATAGTAACTACAACTATTTATAAGCCCTCCAGAGCAATTTTACGATTTTGTGAAATTGCCGAACAACATAACTGTTTATTTATTATAGTTGGTGATTTAAAAACACCTCATGAAGATTATTATGAACTTGAAAAAAATTTCAAAAATATAGTTTATCTCTCGCCTGAATTTCAGCAAGATATTGATGTTGAACTTTCTGAGCTAATCGGGTGGAATTGCATCCAGAGAAGAAATTTAGGTGTTTTATACGCCTATCAGGAGGGCGCTGAATGGATAGCCTTAGTTGATGATGATAATATTCCCTACCATGATTGGTATGACTTTATGTTTTTACGAAAATTTACTGGGAGTAATTTTAATGTTTTAAGACCTAAACCTGAAAAACCCGTTCTTGTGAATATTCTTAATTACTACACAAAAAAGTATAATTATCTTTTATCGGATATGGTACACGACTCAATGTGGGTTAGGGGATTTCCTTTTGAGTTGTACTTTGATGGTTTACTAGAGGAATTTGATATTAAATATGACTTACTTG
>Ga0308397_1000260_pt1 | contig 40298 bp, 31 predicted proteins | sample Hotspr20SampleT8_FD_202356 | JGI IMG/M metagenome (GOLD analysis project Ga0308397, IMG submission 202356) | Hot spring phototrophic mat microbial communities from Mushroom Spring, Yellowstone National Park, Wyoming, United States - 20051001_T8 ...
GGCATCTTGGTTGATAATGAGTTGGGCCATTGGGTTCCTCCTTGGGAAAAGTTGCCGTACAACAATCCTACTCGGAATCCTTTGGCCCGTTCTTATTCTTTTGTTAAAACTGCAAAACTACTGATAATCAATTGCCCGTTCAATACCTCGCGGAAGAGCAGATTGAACTCAATGTTGACCAACAAAAAATTCACCTGATCGGACTTTCTTGCACACACCGTCCGTTTATTGACGCCCCCCGCCTGGAGAAGTTACTCCCTAAAAACAACCAGAATTTCACCATTCTGCTTTATCACACACCGGATCTGGCTCCCAATGCTGCCAAAACAGCGGTGGATCTACAGCTTTCAGGTCACACCCATGGCGGTCAGGTCAGGCTGCCGTTGATTGGTGCGCTGTTCACCGCCTCGTTATACGGCCGCGCCTTTTCATCCGGGCGCTACCAATTGAACGGCCTGACTCTCTATATTACTCGAGGTATTGGTATGGAGGGCGCAGGAGCGCCGCGTGTGCGCTTCCTTTGCCCTCCTGAAATTACCCTGTGGGAAATTCAAGGCAGCGGCGAGGGCTGATCTACGCCTCCAGTTTAGATTCAACCCAACTGAACACCTTTTGCAAAGCCTGAGGCAGCAAAGCGGCGTCTTTGCCGCCCGCCTGGGCTAAGTTAGGCCGCCCGCCTCCACCTCCACCGACTACCGAAGCCACAGTTTTAATTAAATCACCGGCATGCCAGCCTTTCTTGACAAGATCATCACTGATAGCGCCAATGATCAGGGGTTTATCATTTTCCACACTCGCCAAAACAATCACCCCGCTGGTGTATTTTTGACGAAAGCGGTCGCACATCTGCCTTAAGGTTTCCGCATCTGCATGGGATAATTGCGCTGCCAGCACCTTGATCCCCTGAATATCCTTTATGGAATTCAGAGACTGCTCAAATTCAGCAGAAACCAGTTGCCGGCGCAATTGTGAAAGTTGATCACGGGCTTCATCAAGCTCCTTCAGCAAAGATTCTGCTTTGTTAGGAACATCTTCCACGGATGCAGATAAAATTTGCGCTGTTTGTTTCAGAGTCCGCATCCGCCGCTGTACCAGCGCATAAGCTTCCCGGCCGGTAACCGCTTCAATGCGGCGCACACCTGCCGCCGCACTGCCTTCACTGGTGATGAGGAAAATTCCAATATCGCCGGTGTTTTCCACGTGCGTACCGCCGCACAATTCGTAAGACAGAATCTCTTCCTCATCTCCAATCGTTATGGTGCGCACGGTTTCGGCATATTTTTCCCCAAACAAAGCCATAGCACCTTCAGAGATTGCCTCATTGAGTGATTTAAATCGGATGTTAAGACGCATGTCCTCAAAAATGGCACGATTGACACCAGCCTCAATTTGTTCGATCTGTTCAGGGGTTAACGCCTCTGGATGTGTAAAATCAAACCGGAGGCGATCCGGCGCAACCAGAGAACCGGCCTGACGGGCATGTTTTCCCAGTACTGCCTGTAATTCCGCATGCAACAAATGGGTTGCGGTGTGATTGCGCATGATGTCACGCCGCCGCTGTGCATCTACTGCAGCAATTGCCAGATCACCCACTGCCGGCTTGCCGCGAACAACCTCCCCCACATGGGTGATCACTCCGGCGGCCGGTTTACGGGTGTCCTCAACGCGGATTTCCCAACGGGGTTCAGCCACAGAAACAATCGTTCCGGTGTCCGATACCTGCCCGCCGGCTTCCACATAAAAACACGTTGCAGGTAGAATCACTTCTACAACATCACCGGTCATCACTTCCTGCACGGGCTGCCCATCGCGTACCAGCGCCAGCACCTTACCTTCCACTTCCAGCGAGGAATACGGGTCATAATGCACACCTTCTGTTCCCAGTTCTCCGCTGGATTGCAAGGCTTCAAGAATTCCACGGTAAACATCCACATTTTCACCCCCCAAAGGACCAAACGATTTACCCGCGCCCGAAGTCAGGCGGTGTTCTTCCATTGCGCGCGCAAAGCCAGCCTGATCCACCTCCAACCCTTCTTCTAATGCAATATCACGCACCAGTTCCAGCGGTAAACCGTGCGTGGCATACAATTCAAACGCCTTTTCACCATCTAAAACTTTGCCGCCGCTATTCCTGACCGCCTGAAGCAATTCTTCCAAATGCGCCAGTCCCTGCTCTACGGTTCGTTTAAAGCGTTTTTCCTCACGGGTCAGCGCATCCAGAATCGCCTCTCGGTTACGCACCAGTTCGGGGTATGCTTTACCGTAATTTTCGATAACCACATCCGCAACCTGAGCAAGGAAGGGTTCGTCCAACCCGATTTTGCTTCCAAAGCGCGAAGCCCGCCGGATGATCATGCGACATACGTAATTTCTTCCGGTATTGCCCGGCACAACTCCGTCTGCAATCAGAAAAGCCGCCGCGCGTGCATGATCGGCAATCACGCGGTAAGGGGTAATATTGGCATCCCGTTCAGCCTCACTGTGACCGGTCAACTCCCGCACCTTTTCCATGAGCGGGAGAAGCAAATCTGTGCGGTAATTTGAGGGCTTATCTTGCAAAATTGAAACGATTCGCTCCAGGCCCATTCCTGTATCCACATGGCGGGCGGGCAACGGCTCCAGACGGGTGGGGCTTAGCCGGTTGTATTGAATAAACACCAGATTCCACAACTCAAGAAACCGTTTGCAGTTGCCGTTCACCCGGCAGACATGACCCTCTTCGTGCTGGCGGTCGCAATATTCCATGCCGCGATCGTAATGGATCTCGCTGCAGGGGCCGCAGGGACCGGTTTCTGCCATTTCCCAAAAGTTATCTTTACGCCCAAAATAAAGGATATGAGATGGGTCTATGCCGGGTTGCTGCGCCCAGAATTGTGCTGCTTCATCATCGGTTGGGATTTCACCTTTTTCATCTTTGAAACAGGTCGCCCACAGACGCTCTTTTTCAAGACCCCAAACTTCCGTCAGCAACTCCCACGCCCATGATATAGCTTCTTTTTTGTAGTAATCTCCAAACGACCAGTTCCCCAGCATCTCAAAAAAGGTGTGATGCGTATCATCCCGCCCAACATCATCAAGGTCATTATGCTTTCCGGCTACACGCATACACTTTTGAGAATTAACAGCGCGGCTGTAAGGCCTTTGATCCGTCCCAAGGAAAACATCCTTAAACTGCACCATCCCTGCGTTGGTAAACAGCAGAGTCTGGTCACCGCCGGGAACCAGCGATGAGGAAGGGACAAAGGTGTGACCTCGTTCAACAAAAAAGTCAATAAACATTTGTCGAATTTCCGCGCCGCTCCAGTATTTTTTCATAGTTTTGGCTCCAACCCAATGAAATAATTTGAAATGAGGAATGGCTTTGATTATACAGGAACACCGACAAGGAATCAACAATTCACCCGCTAGCCAAAAGCAAAGGGATGTATCCGAATGGATACACCCCCTGCCACAAAGATAGGAGCAATGGGAAAAATTAGCGGGAAACACTCATTTTCAGCAATTTTCCATCTCGGTTAAGGGTTACACGTGCATAATGAACGTGGGTGTGTCCGCCAAAGACAATTTTCTTTTGAAAAATAACCACCCGGCGATTGGTCAATGTATTTCCACGTTCAGTCTCCAATTTACCTTTCTCTCCAGTTCCATTCGGGTCGGCAGCAACCTTCTGCAAGCGATAACGCACTTCCGCCAGGTCCAAACCCGGCAAATAGGCTTCGACCGCAGCCTTGGCTTGTTGCACCAGATCTTCCTTGCTGATGTTCATTTCACCATCACCATTGGCATGGTCACTGACCGTTTTCACCGCCCAATGGGTGCGACTGCGAACAAATTTTTTGGCCTCAACCGGCTGGGAATCGGCATACGCCAGCGGATCACCATATAGAACAAATGAAATCAGGGTCTTTTGATCTTCGCCATCCAGAAAGCCCTGCCTTTTATTCATCTCACGCGCCATAGCAATTTTGGCCTGCACCAATGCATCACCGGCAGAATATCCTTCCGCTATTGCTTTCCAGAATAGGTTTGCCAGCAGGTCTGCACCGACCAGCGGAGGGCTAACTGCACCATAAGCAATGCCAGTCGAGCCAACCACTGCCCTCGTGCCAATTGAAAGAAATCGAAGAGCAAGCGAGGTATTTTCTTCTTTGTCCACAATATATCCGCCGTAACAGGCCTCGCTAAAAACGATGCGCGGCGAATGACCATTTTTGGGCAAGTCAGCCAGAGTCAGGGCAACGGGATATTCCGACCCGTTCCAACTTTCACGCGGATCACGCTGTCCATACCATTCAGCAGTTTCGGATAAACCGTGCAGGTTATAGAAGCCCAAATCGGAGCGCACCAGTTTTTCAGCGTCAAAGGTGCGCGTTTCATGCGGTGGAGAAACCAGAACAGCAGTTTCTGAACTGACCGGTTTAAAACTGGCTACCGAAGAACGTTTCCATACGGCTGCAGTGTAACCAAAACGATCCTTATTTGGCAGTGAGGGCTGCCCCCGCCGAAACAAGAAAATCCAGCGCAACAAATCCAGAATGAGCCGGTCCGGTTTGATGGTCTTTTTGTTTTTTTTGTTCTTCAGATGATATTGAACCGCATTGCGCAATTGCTGAAGAAGCAGACCCGCATCACTGCCCTTTTCACCGGGCAGCCGGCCGACCGGCCACTCAGGGATAAAGTAATTCGAATCCAGCGTGCTGTATGGATTATCAGAGAGCACCTCTTCATCCGAGTCGTCCGTCGGGTTTGGCAGACGGTGAAATGGAACGACATCCGGGCCGCCGACAATCAACAAAGCCCCGATCCGCCCGCCCTTTTTTGCCAACGCCTGATCCAAATCTGCCAGCGAAAGCTTCATTTTCCAGGGATCATTTCCGGAAATCGTGGACATCCCCAATTTACCGGTACACTCAAGATCGTCCGGGTAAAAGACAATCGCGCCCCAACCCGCCCGCTGACGAATGGCTTCTGCCAAACGACTCATCTCCTGATTCAGCACCTGTGCTGTCTGTTCACCATATTTTGCACGCAGACCGCTGCGGGAAGAAAAAATTACATAAATTGGGAAGCGTCCATCCGCTTTTACGATCCCCGGAGACTTGAAACTTTTGGCAAGTTTTTCAAATTCCTGTTCGGTTTCCTTCAACCATGCCGGTGTCTTTTTCTGCAGCCGTTCAAAGCGGGGAGAATCAATTTCCTGCCCATGTTCTGGTGATTTGCTTTCAGATTGATTTTCAGGGTTATGGCTATGCGCAGTTTCTTTTTCCTCTTCTAATTCAAATGTTTCTTTTTCTTCTTCCACAGGCTGCTTTTGCCCCACCTCCGGCAGTTCACCGCCCGCAGCGGCCAGGCGATTCCAGCCCAATTTACCGGCAATTCCTGCCGGAATTGGCACGCCGAATGAAATTTCATGTCGAACCGGCCACAACGGCAAATAGGGATGATTTTCACCCCACCAGCGTTTACTCACCTGTCCGGTAGAATCTTCTGCTGCACATTGATGCAGCAATTGCACAGCCTCAGTTTCGCTTCCGGCGATCAATTGCCCTTCTGCTAACCCCAGCCGAAAGACCAAACACTCCGGCCAGCGCTGATGATACAATTCGCAAAACCGCAGCACACCCGCAGAATCGCCGAACAGTCGCAGCAATTTTATATGGTAAATGGCTGCAAGTATCTCATCCTGGTTCAATGCAAGGGCCTGATAAATGTTTACCTCGGCCGTTGACAGGTCATTTTCCTGCAACGCCTTGTGAGCATTCCGTAAAATAATCGCCCAACCCGGCATGGATTGCGAAACATCCAGTCGTTCTCCCAGAATATATACCCGGATGGTAGTCGTTTTAGCCTGCTCATCATTGATCCGGGCATACCAGGCAGCAAGCAGTTTTTGTGCGCGCAAATCCTCCGGATCAAGACGGGCTATTTTCTCCAGTATGGTAATGGCTTGAGCAATTTTATTCTCGTGAAAAAACAATTCACCCAGAAGGGTGTTGACCTCCAGGTCGCCGGGATAAGCCGTTAACCAGGAAAGGATAAGCTGGCGGGCAAAACGCAATTCGCCGCTTTCAAAGGCACTTTCGATTAACAAAAGTGCCGTGCCGCGATTAAGTCTTCCTTTCGCAATAAGTGCTGCATCTCCTAGATCGTTTCGCTCTACAGGCATGATTTTGCCTCCTGTCCGTGATGAACCAGATTGAGTGCAATGATTGCGCCAAGTTGGCGGCGAATGTTGACATCCTCAGGAGCCAGTTCGGCTGCTTTTCGGAGCATGACTTCAGCCCCCGGATAGTCTTTCCCATCGCGCAAGACCAGCGCCGAATAGTAATAAGGACGATAATCTTGTGAATTGATCTGAATAGCCTGTTGATAGATCTCCAGCGCTTTACTGAATTCCCGTCGGCCACTGTACACCTCGGCCAGTTTCAGATAGGTTTCCAAATGGCTGGGCTGCAGCCGAACGGCTTCACTGAGATGAAAGACTGCTCGATCCAGTTGCCCCTGATCCTTGAATACGTCAGCCAGCAGGCGATGAATCTCCACATTTTGCGGATTGAGTTTCAATGCCTGCAAGGCGCTTTGTTCCGCCAGTTTAATTTTTCCCGTTTTCATACAGGTTTGAGCAAAGTACCACAAAATTTGCTCATTCCGGGGGTATTCAACAACCAGCTTTTGCAGCAAATCCTGCGCCGCTGATGCTCCCTGTAATTCCCCAATCAGGCGTGCACGCTCAAACTTTAATTCCCACTCTGAAGGGATCTCTTCAATCGCCCGGTTGAGTTCCGTCAGGGCATCTCGCAGTTGACCCTGTCGAATCAGGATTTTCACCGCCAGTAAGCGCGTACCCGCTTCAAATGGAGCGACTTTTTCAGCCTGCCGCGTAAAATACAAGGCTTTATTTTCATCACCCAATCGTAAAGCGATTTCTCCGGCCGTTATCCACGCTTTACCATTGGTTTCATCCAATTCAGTTGCTTTTTCGGCTGCCCTCAAGGCTGCTTTATCATCACCACACCCTTTTAGGCCCATCGCCAAAAGCAGCCACACTTCACTTCGTTCCGCATATGAACCGATTACACTCTGCAGCAACTGAACCGCCTGATCGGCATAACCATGTTCTAAATCATGCTGCACAAGGCGTATTAGCAATTCATAATCATTCGGATTCAACTGGAACGCTTTTTCAAGGTGCTGGCCACAGATTTCTGTTTCTCCACATCGCTCAGCGAGATCGGCAGCCCATATATGCCAATTGATTTCATTGCCCCAAATACCGAGCGCTACCTCAATCGCCTCAAATGCCTGTGCATAATCCTCGTTCTTCTGGGCAATTCTGGCCAAAACAGCTTGATAGACGGGATGGAAAGGCGCCTGTTCCACTGCGCTACGAGCAAAATCTAAGGCTCGCTGGCTGTCTTCCTCTTCCCAAACCAGCGCCGCCAGCACTTGCACCAGGGGATGTTGTCGCCAAATTTCAGCCATTTGCATCGCACCGGTGGGGTTATTACCACGTAAATGTGCCTCTACAAGCCACGCGAAATCCTCGTCTGTTAGGGCAAAAGAGCTCAAATCCCGAATGTGCTGATGATCAGCGTGGAGCAAAGCCTCTGCCCGCGCCATCCAGTGATCCAACGACCGTGCACGGGTCAGCAGGCCGGCTTTTTCGAGTAATTCTTTGGCCTGTTGCTGTACCGCGGCGAATTTGTTTGACTTGAGAGCATGGTTAACCACTCCCAAAACCTGCAACAGCCTTTGCCATTCCAGTCCACGAATCAAACCGCGCGCTAAGCTGAGGTAAGCAATGGGTTCATTTTCATGCTCTTGAAGGTATTTTTCGGCTAGTTGCAACCCCCGCTGCCAATCCAACAAGTCAAAAGCAGTTTCTGCCAGGGTAAGCAGCACACCGGCCAACCACTCCTTCCTTTCGGGGAGATTGGTTTCCGCCTCTACATCACTCCAGACCTGTTGGAATTCACTCATTGCATCCGCAAATTTACCCATTTTGGCTTTCAAACGGCTGCGGACGGCTTTCAAGTGAAGATGTTGTGGTTTATGCGCCAATCCCCTCTGGATAGTCTTCTCCGCTTCCCCAAAATTGCCAGCTTCAATATAGTTTTCCGCCTGAAATGCGTGTAAACTTGCCAGCCATTCTGCTTCTTCCTCGCTGGTAAAGCTGGTGAAGCACCCTGCAGAGTGATTTTGCTCAACCACATCTGTAATTCGACCCAACCGCTCGGGTTGAAGCAACCGGTGGGCCAGACTGGCAACCTGAAATGCCATTTCCAATGAGGTCGGGCAAAGTTGCAGGGCACTCTCGGCATGATAGAGCGCCAGATTTAATTCACCCGATTCAACACATAACGGAACAAAAAAGCGATGAACCGAGTATGCGGTTGGCTGTTCATACCCCCAGATTTGGCTGTCTGCTAATGCTTCATCGGTTAGTGACCCCTCTGGCTGGCTTTCACAAATCCGCAAAGCCTTTTCCAGAGAAGCAATCGCTGCCTGAGGGCGCTGCATCCATTTTTGTATTTCACTTTGCAATATATAAGCCTCGGCGGCGTTGGGATTGATCATGAGAGCCGTTTGTAATGCCTGGTTGGCTGCCTCAACCTCCCCGGCCCGCCAATGCAGCAGAGCCAGATGAAAATGCTGGAAATAATTCGGTGCAACCATCAAACGGATGGCCTTTTCTAAAGCCTCTCTGGTCAGTTCCAAATCCCCGATTTTAAGCGCAATCTCAGCAATGGTTTCCAATTGATCCGGCATAATACTTTCAATGCACAACAACCGCTTCAATTCTTCGCCCGCAGCCGCTTCTTTCCCAATTTTCATCCACAGTTTAGCCAGTTTCAAAGCATAGCCAACTTCCTGTGGATAGAGTTGTGTCAAGGTCTGAGCAGCTTCGATACTCTGCTCGGTTTCGTTCAATCGCTCCATTAAGTCCGCAAACCAAATCAAAGAATCCACATTGTTTGGTTGTAGCTTCCTGACCTGTTGTGCGACTTCATAAGCCGACTCAAGCAGGTTTAGCCGGCAGTACACTTCTGCCAACAGCTGCTTGACCTCCATATTTTCGGGACGAGCCTGACTGGCGTTTTGTAACGCAGCCAGAGCCATTTCATTCTCACCAGAATGAAATGCAATTAATCCAAGACCGGATTGAATTCTCCAATGCCATTCTGGTAAATTGGCCTGTTCACTTTCAATCAACCGTTGAAATCCAGCTAAGGCTTGATCCCACTCCTGTAAAACCAAATGAATTTCAGACTTCAGTAAAAGCGCTTCAAAATGATCGGGGACTTCTTTCAAGACGCGCTGCAGTGCCTTTTGGGCCTTTACCAATAACCCAACAGGCAAGTTTTGATGCGCCAGTTGCCGTTTTAACTCAATTCCATTCAACAGCACTTTTGCATATTCCACAAACCATGCTGGGTTTGCGCCTTCAAATTGCAGAGCCACTTCTAGTACAGAAAGACCTTCCTCCATTTCTCCGTCTCGAAGTAATATTCCGGCATGTTCATAAGCCAGCTGCGGATGAGCCGGCCATTTCAAACGAGCAGTTTCCGCAACTTCCAGCGCCTCTTTATCATGTCCAAGCGAGACCAGGGCTTGAATCAAAGCCAACGCCACCTCATCAGATTCGGGCGCTAAGCGGGCAGACTGTTTCAAATAGGGCAGCGCCTCAGCAGATAATCCGTTCGCCAGACAGGCCTTGCCCAATGCCAGATGCAATTCCGCGGAGTCGGGCACATTCAATAAAGCTGCCCGTAAGGTTTCCAATGCCCGTTGAGGTTCTCCGGTTTGGGTGCACAAATGAGCAAGTTCAAGCCATGGTCTGGCATCTTCCGGCGTGAGCAAGGTGGCTTTACTCAAGCTGGCATGGGCTTCTTCCAGTTTTCCCTGACCAAATTGAGCCAATCCCAGTAAGGTGTAAGCTCTACCCTGTTCATCATCTTTTTCAATGATTCTCTGGCAGGTCTGCACCGCAAGCTCAAAATTCTTTCCTCCAATGGCACAGGTGACCAGGTTCAACTGGTCTTCAATGGACGAATCACCAAAACGATCGAGGATTTCCCGACGGATATTCAGGGCTGATTCCCAATCATTGCGCTCCTCAAGAATTTTTGCATACGTCCGATAGTGTTCCGGGTTCATCTCTTCTAACAAAATGGCTTCCCGAATGAGCTGGATTGCAGTGTCATCCTGACCCAAGCGGTGAGCAAGTTGGGCAGTCCATGTTAGCAGGGAAACATCCTTCACCCGCTGTTGAAGATAAATTTGAGCCACTTCAAGCGCTTCCTGATACAAACTCAGGTTTTCCAGAATTTCCAGCAATTCGAAGGGACTGTAGTCGAAAACAAACTGGCCGCCCGGTAATATCTCCTCATTTTGTTGCTGTTTCAACCACTCCCGGATCGCCTCTTTGACCACTCCTCGTTTCCCCTGTTTTTCTCCCAGCGAGGCATCTTTTCCCTTCATGAACACCTGAACAAGGAGGGGTAAATTAGAATCGCTCAACCGCCGTAAAAGAGAAAGCGGAGGTTTGAGCCACACGGCTTCCTCCATCAAAGTTTCTGGCAGGGGCTGAGAACTGAGCAAAGGCTCAATTTCATCCCACAACATCTCGGTTATTTTGGGATCAGGGTTTACAATCGAAATCAATTGGAGAGTTGTTCCACCCAACCAATGCTGCAACAAATTTTTTGAACGACTCAAGAACAATTCCGATTGAGCGGGATGACCGGCAATCTGATGCAGGGTGGCCGTCCATTGCAACTCCAAAGCCTCTCCAGCCAGCTCGACCCACGATTTTTGGTGGAGTGAATCCAAATCAAAACCGGACAAACTGCCCGTTTTCAAACGACCCTCCCGCAAAATCTGATTAGCCAACCACCCAGCCAGTTCAGATTCATCGTATCTCTTCAAAAATACCAGCCATTCAACCTGTAGAGGTAGCGGTATCTCTGCAATCATCATTGCAAACAAACGTTTGGTTTCTTCTTCCCCCAAAGGATTACCCAGCAGAATGTGAGTGATCCATGCTTTGGAAAGGGAAAAATCTTCTTTGCTCAGCAAGGCTTTCAGCAAGTCTTCCTGATCCGGCGTCATCCCAAACAGGCACAACAGCGGTGTCTTCCACAAATCAATCAAAGCATTTTTACTTTTTAGATTGAAGGACTTCATTTCATCCATCAACCCCACCCATGTTTGGGTCTTACGCCTTCGCTCACGCAAAGCCAGCGCAATCAAACCCGCTTCTCGCAGATCATGAGGTTTTGAGGTATTGCGCAATAGATTTTCAAAGGTTTCTAACGCCTTTTTTCGGATGGAGGGCTCCACAGAAGGAAAATGATCGCCTTGCAGCGCAGCCAGATCCATGCGGCTGTTCAAAATTCTCAAAGCAAGGTTTGCCGGCTGCCATAACTCTGCAGACCGAAGATTGCTGGCTAACCCACTTATTGTTGAGGGTTGCTGAAGGGCTTCCCAAACCAGAGGGTCTCTTTTTAATGCTGAAAACACAACCGGCACTTCCTCCAGCGGCAAACAGGTTCTCAATAATTCAAGAAGATCTGCTGATGGCATAGGGAGCTCCTTATAATCAATTTCGGAAAAGTTGGGGGTTGGTGAAAGGCTATTGGATTTGGAAGGCAAGCCCAAAGGCTGCCGCAATCATTAACATACCGGCAATGACCAGAAATACTCCAATGCCTGCAGATGTGCGAACCAGCTGGTTGAGTGATTCGACCAGACTGGAAGCGTTACCCACCAGTCCAGCAATTTCTTCAGCAATCCCTTTTTGCGCCAGTCGGGCAGTTTGTTCAGCGATTCGCTTGATTTCTCCGCCCAGAACCCGACTGACCAGCACAATCACGCCGATTAACCACATGATTACACCCAACGCAAGGGCTACCCCGGCTGTGGTCAGCAAGAAATCGTTTTTGGTCATTTCAAAAATCATCATACCCTTCCTCCCATGAATCTCTGCTGGAAGGGTATGATGCAAGAATTGTGCCAGACGCAATTTATCCGTTCAGGCGGGAGATGTCCGCCGGTAAATCCGGCAGGTCAATGGCTCGGCCTTCGCAAAATAGCATGGCGCGTTCAATCGCATGACTCAATTCACGGATATTTCCGGGCCAATCGTAAGCCATGAGCGCCTGCATCGCCCGCGGGGTAATATCATCCACGTTCACCCCCAGTTTTGCTTTGTATTGACGGATGAAAAACCCCACCAATTCAGGAATATCCATTTTTCTATCGCGAAGGGGGGGCAAATGTAAATCAACCACTTTCAGGCGGTAATACAAATCCTGCCGGAAACTGCCCTCCTGAATCATTTCTTTTAAATTACGATTGGAGGCTGCCAATACCTGAACATCCACCTGAATCAAATTTGTGCCACCCACCCGCCGGAAAGCGTGCTCCTCAATTGCCCGCAGTAATTTAGCCTGAATATCCAGCGGCATAGAAGAAATCTCATCCAAAAATAAAATTCCGCCATCTGCCACTTCCATCAAACCATTTTTACGTCGTTCAGCGCTGGTAAATGCCCCCGCTTCGTAACCAAATAATTCTGACTCAAGCACGGTGGGTTGAATTGCAGCGCAATTAATGGCAATAAACGGTTTATTGGAACGCGGCCCTGTGCTGTGAATAAAACGAGCAAGCACCTCTTTGCCCGAACCAGTCTCTCCGGTAATTAAAACCGAAACCTGAGCCTGGGCAGCTTTCTGTGCCTGACTCAGCAGCGACTCCATGGATGGAGTCTTGCCGACCACAAAAGAAATACTTTGTTTTTGACTCTGGCGCAGGTGAGCCAGTTCCCTTCGCATCTGCACAATTTCACAGGCGCGGACGATGGAGTTTTCCAGCTGGGTTAATTGAATGGGTTTGGTCAGAAAATCATGGGCGCCGTTTTTCATCGCATCCACAGCCATATCAATATCCCCATGGGCTGTGATGATGATGATCGGCGGACGATAGGGCATATTCTGCATCTCGTACAGCAGGCTTGGCCCATAACCATCCGGGAGCGATACATCCAAAAGAACCACATCACCATTTCCCCGTTGCAGGCAAGTGCGGGCATCATTCAGCGTTGGTACCCCGATCACTTCATACCCCAGCGGAGTTAAGTAATCGGAGATATTTTTCCTTGCATTGGCTTCGTCATCAACAACAAGAATGGTTATCGACATGATTATGCTTCCTCGCAGGCAGGTAGAAAAATACGGAATACGGTACCACCGGGGTAGCTATTGAATGTAATGCTTCCTCGATGGGCAGTTACAATGCGTTTTGTAATGGATAATCCCAAGCCTGTACCGCTGGCTTTTGTGGTGACAAAAGGTTCAAAGATTTTTTCGCGAATATCATCCGGAATACCGGGGCCATTATCCGAGATAGCAACTTCAAGATGAGGATGACTGGATACAAGCGTTGAAAGGCTGACCCGCACGCTTAGAATGCCGCCATTATCCCTCATGGCGTCAATCGCATTGCTGATCAGGTTATTGAAAACCTGATCCAATGCCCGCCAGTCGCCCTTAACCGGCGGTAATTTTTCAGCCGGCTGATAGATATGCTTGATGTTCAATCGCTCCATGCGGGGACGCCAGCGATCCAGAATACGCTTGATTAATTGGGGAATGTCCACCAATTCTTGTTTGGGTTCATAAGGTTTTGCGTAGCTCTTCAAGGCTTCCATCTGGTGATGTAGCCGCTCACAATCGCTTTCTATCCGCTTGATCAGGTCCTGAAGGGAATTTTCACTCGCCAATCGGCGCGAAAGAATTTGTAAGCCGGTTGAAATATTGTTAATTGGGTTAAGCACTTCGTGGGCAAAAACGCCCATAAATTCCCCCAAAAATGCCCGTTGTTCTAACTGGCGAGACTGAGCCAGAATTTGCTCATGTTCGCTGATATCCCGCACCAGAATAGCAGCCCCCGTCAATTGACCCTTGTCTTGAATCGGAAGAATTTTCACATCTGCTGCGAAGGTTTGCCCATTTCGGCGATGCAGGGTAATATTTTCCAGCACAGAGGATACTTTGGTCGAGATTACATTCGCAAGTGCCGGTAAAAACCGGTCGGGCGTGATTAGAATGTTTTCTATGCGCTCTCCCTGAACCTCGCTGCGTGTGTAACCAAATAAAAATTCTGCAGCCGGGTTGATTTCGATAATCACCGATTCCGGGTCAACAACCATGACCCCTTCTTGAACTTCTTCATACACTGAAGAGTACAACTGAAGCGCAAATTCTCTCCGCGCTGATTCTCTTCTCAGGTTTTCCTCCAATACTGAACGACTGAACACTTGAGAAATATAAACTGCCAGAACTTCAATAGTTTCCAGTAAAAAGGGCGGGGGCTGAGGTTCCATTCCACCCACTACGATCAGCCCCTCCAAAGCATTTTCTCCTCCAATGGCAACACTGGCAACATAGCCAACACCGGCGATCCTTGCAGAACGATGTAAATGAGTGGTCATCCGCTTTCCCGGGGTCCATAACTGCGGTGTGGGTAATCGAATCAGGTCGGTGGAAGGTAAGGTATCGGGGAAGAGAGTTAATTCTTCGAGGCTGATTAACTTTCTTAACTCGGGAAACTCTGCACTGGCATGATAGATACAAATCAGATTGGTTTCAAACAAATTTCTCAAGATATCCAATAATTTTTGGATTGTAAGGAGCCAATCATCCGATGAATTTTCGACAATCCGGGGGATTTGCTGGAATGTCGTCAGTAATCTCTTTTGCCAGCTACCGCTCAGAAATTGAAGATCGCTCTGCGAGACTATCTTTAGAACCAGATATCCGGTTGGTTGATCCAAAACACTTTTTCGGATTTCCACCGGGATGTTCAACCGATTGCGGGTTTTTAATAAACCCATAGCACTTTCTGCCGTTAAAATCTCTTCCAAATCGGGATTTTCCAAAAGAGACTCTAATTTCTCGTTGATAATCTCTTGCATGGAGTAGGCCGAAAGCACCAGAAACGCACTGTTTGCCAGAAGGATACGGTTACCCTCCGGGTCATATACCAGCGCCGGTTCAGAGATCAATTCCAGTAAATTTTGAATTGCCCCGATAGTTTCAACCTTATTAATCTTGTTACCAAATAACGCCTGAATTGGACGACTGATTACATCTCTCATACCTAAACCTGATTGAGCCTGCGTAAATGGGCAGGGAGGATGCCTTCCATTGCCCGATACTTGGCAACTGTGCGGCGGGCAACTTCATAACCTTGTTGGGCAAGCATACAAGCCAGTTGAGAATCGCTCAATGGATTTTTTTCTTTCGAAATGATTTCTCGTAATGCCGTTCGCACATTTAGACTGCGGTCGAAGAAATTTGCCAGTGGAATGATTTTTTTATTGGGCAGTTGAACGGTTTTATTCGAAACCGCCCGTGAAATTGTAGATTCATGGACACCCAGTTCCTCAGCAAGCGAAGCGCGGGTCAGGGGTTTAATATAACGATCGCCGTAGATGATAAATTCCCGTTGAATACTGACCACCCTTTGCAACAAACGCTGCATGGTAAAGTTTCTCTGCTGCAAGCATTTTACAAACAATGCCGCACGTTCCAGATCATTTTTCATCCCCAAACGGGTTTCCTCATTGGCGAGGCGTGCAGCTTGACGAAAGAGAGGATTGACTCTCAAATACCCGCGAATCGGCAAAATAATCTCAACAACCAATGGATTCTCGGGTGAATTGTTCAAATAACTGATGATGATATCCGGGTGGTAGTACACCTCGCCGGCCTTGGGTGAAGGATTTCTGACATCCCCCCAATGTGCCCGCGCAGGAAATGGATTTAAGTTTTCCCCAATGAAACGTACTGTTTCGTGAACCTGATGCTGTGATACATTCAATTTTCGGGCAATTTCGGCATATTGACGATGGGTTAACATTTCCATCGCTTCTGCAATAATTCGGCGGGCTAATTGCGGAGTGGGTTTGCTTTCATCCAAAACATCCAGTTGAACCAATAGGGCTTCCTGCGGATTGGCAGAACCAACACCTACCGGCTCAGCCCGTTGGATGAGTTGCTTGATGCGCATCACCCTGGATAGTGGAACGTGAAAATATTGTGCAATTTCGACCGGTGCGATGGTTAAGAAACCATCCTCATCTAAGTGGGTTAAGAAAAATGCCGCAATGCGGCGTTCCTCTCCCTCCAACTCAACCGCAATCTGACGCAAAATATAAACAGGTAACTCTTCTACAATGGGAGAAACTGGTTCATCGGGAATTAAATCTGCACTTGACCCGCCAGAGGAGTAAAACTCTTCACGCGGCGAAACAAAAACAACCGGCTCATCCGCCTGCATACTCATCGGACGACTGCAAACCGGGCATTCACCCTGCCCGGGCAGCACCCGATGACAGGTTGGACAGCGGCGTTCTTCCACCAGTTCCAACGCCGGGTTAGTCAATTCCTGCTGAATTTGCTGGTATAGTTCCCCCACCGTCTGGTTCAGGAGGGTCATTGTTTGTGTCAAATGTGCGGTGGTTACCGTTCGGATACTGGGACTTTGGATTTGAAACATGATTTCTCCCTGCTCCATTAGAAGAGTATACTGATCAAGTGCAAATGGTGCAAGTTTCATGCCAGAGCAATTTGCTTCAAGCGTGGTAAAATTTGCTCTTGGAAGCGTAGAATGAAACAGGTTACCGTTATTGGTGGTGGATTGGCAGGAAGTGAAGCTGCCTGGCAGGCAGCCGAATTGGGCTGCGAGGTCTTTCTTTATGAAATGAGGCCGGAAATCTCGACGGGGGCACATGTCAGCGGTTTTCTGGCAGAACTGGTCTGTTCCAATTCGCTGGGTTCCAATCTGGTTGACCGCGCTTCTGGCTTGCTGAAAGAAGAGATTCGTCAGTTTGGCTGCTTACTGCTCCGATGTGCCGAAGCAACCGCCTTGCCGGCTGGCGGAGCATTGGCGGTTGACCGCGAAGCCTTTGCCCGATTGGTTACCGAGCGCATCACCAGCCATCCGCGTATTCATCTCATCCGTCAGGAAGTAACCACCATTCCAGAAGGTATTGTGATCATTGCCAGCGGCCCTCTTACATCCCCTGCTCTGGCTGATGCCATCCAGAGCCTTAGCGGTGAAAATCGTCTTTATTTTTACGATGCTATTGCCCCTATCATCCACGTCGACTCGATTGATTTTTCGATTGCTTTTAAAGCCTCACGTTATGGGATTGGTGAAGAAGACGAAGGAGATTATATTAATTGCCCTCTAACCCGAGACGAATATTTTGCCTTTCTGGATGCCCTGCGTGCTGCCCAACGGATTCCCCTGCGCGAGTTCGAAAAGGATATCGAAACCGGCGTCCGCGCTGGAATGGACCGCTTCTTTGAAGGCTGTCTGCCTGTTGAAATTCTTGCCCAACGCGGTGATCTGGCGCTGGCTTACGGCCCCATGCGGCCGGTAGGTCTGAAAGACCCGCGCACTGGCAAACGCCCATTTGCTGTTGTACAACTTAGACAGGATAACCTGACAGCCACCCTCTACAATATGGTAGGGTTTCAAACCAACCTCACTTTTCCAGAACAGAAACGGGTTTTCCGCATGATTCCCGGCCTGCAAAACGCCGAATTTGTTCGCTACGGGCAAATGCACCGAAATACTTTCATCGCATCGCCATTATTGCTCCATCCCACCTTGCAAACCCGTCAGCGGGAAACGCTTTTCTTTGCCGGACAAATTACAGGAGTGGAAGGTTACATGGGCAATATCGCTACTGGCCTGCTGGCTGGCATCAACGCGGCCCGACTGGCTGAAGGACAACCGCCCTTCACTCTGCCCCGCACCACCATGCTGGGTGCACTGTGTCATTATGTTACCCACGCATCCATGAAAGATTTTCAGCCAATGAAAGCCAATTTTGGCATACTGCCCGAACTGTCAGAATCAGTCAAAGGTAAGCGTGCCCGCGCCCAGGCGCATGTTGAGCGCTCGCTGCGGGATTTAGGAATCTTTTTTGAAGAATGTGGGGTTAAAACACCAATAAACCCATGAAAAAATCTCCCCTCTTCTCTCTCGGCTTATTGATACTATTGTTAACTTTGGGGTTGTTCATCAGCACCCACTTTGGGGGTAATCCTTCAACGGTTTACCGCTTCAATAAAAACCGCGCCTTCAAAGATGTGGAAGTGCAATTGTCCTTTGGACCGCGTACTCCCGGCAGCACGGCCCATCAACAGACCATCGAATATATTGCTGAACAAACCCAAAATGCCGGCTGGCAGGTAGAATTACACCAAACCCAACGCCTGGGACACCCCATTACAAATGTGATTGCCAGGCGTCCCAATCCTGGTGGGAAACAGATCATCATTGGGGCTCACTTCGATTCGCGTTTCTACAGTGATCAGGATGAGGATTCTTCTCAGCGCTCTCAACCCGTTCCCGGTGCAAACGATGGCGCTTCGGGTGTTGCCGTCCTCCTGGAACTTGCCCGCAGTCTGCCAAGCAATCTTCCGGTGGAAATCTGGCTGGTATTTTTTGATGCTGAGGACCAGGGTAACATTAGCGGCTGGGATTGGATTCTGGGTTCAAGTGCTTTTGTCGAAGAAATTCCTATCAACCCCGCTGCTGTGGTGATTCTGGATATGATCGGAGATGCCGATTTAAACATATATCTCGAAAGGAACTCAAATCCTCAACTCTCCGGTCAAATTTGGGAAACTGCCCGTGAATTGGGCTTTGAAAAGTATTTTATCCCGCAGTATAAATACAGTATTCTCGATGATCACACACCTTTTTTGGAGAGAGGGTTTCCGGCAGTTGATGTCATTGACTTTGATTATCCCTACTGGCATACCCGTCAGGATACCCTTGACAAAGTTTCGGCAGAAAGTTTAGGAATCGTTGGAGAAACGATTCACCGCTGGTTAACCACTTACGAATAACACTTGGATAAAAATCAGAAAATAGCATAAACTTAACCTAATGAGCGAAGTCGAACTTTTGAGAACCATTCAACCCATCTGGGTTAACCGCGTTGTTCAATCCATGACCCGCGGAGCGGGTTTGCGCGAAGACCTGCGGATACAGGCTGAGTCTTTTTTCACCAAACTTGAGCAGGCTCTTGAAACCGGCGATCCCGCATGGCTGGACCCCATCCTCACCGATTGGTCGCTCTCATTAACCCTCACCGATTTAGAAGTGAGTGCCAGCAGCGTATTGAAATTCACGATCTTGCTCCAGCAAATTACCATCGAAACCTGTCAGGAAGTCCTCGACGATCATCAAGCGCTGTTGATGATCACCACCTTGCTGCCGATTTTTCATTACATCATTGAAAAAAGCGCGCAACTGGAGATGGAAGCCAAAGTCAGTCACCTGACCGCTCAGCTGGAGCAAACCCGTCAGAATCTGGAAAAACTGGACAAGAGCAAATCCGACTTCATTGCGGTTGCCGCGCATGAATTAAAAACTCCTCTTACGCTGATCGAGGGTTATACCGCCATGCTTCGCGAAATGCTTGAGCAGCAAAACGGCATAAACCACTACCTCACCATGGTAGATGGCATTTCCAATGGCGCACGCCGGCTGCGTACAATCATTGATGACATGATTGATGTTTCTTTGATTGATAACCGCTTGCTGAGCTTAAACATCCAACCCGTATGGATCAATCGGCTGCTGCAACTGCTTCAAGCCGAATTACAATCCGCTCTGCAAGAACGCCATCAAACCCTCATCATCCAATCCTTTCCCGGCGTTGATGAATTAACCTTTGCAGATCCCGAAAGACTTTTACAGGTTTTTCGGAATGTGTTGGTTAATGCCATAAAATTTACTCCCGATCACGGCACAATTACCATCAATGGACGAAAATTACCGGGATTTATTGAAGTATCCATTACCGATGAAGGAATCGGGATTGATGCAGAAGATCAGTTAATCATTTTTGAAAAATTTTCCCGCATTGGCAATGTTGCACTCCATTCCAGCGGAAAAACCAAATTTAAAGGCGGTGGACCCGGCTTGGGATTACATATTGCCAAAGGAATTATTGAAGCGCACGGTGGTGCGATTTGGGTTGAATCCAATGGCTATGATGAAGAAAAATGCCCGGGTTCAACCTTCCACATACTCGTACCACATCACCTTGAACCACCGGATATGAAAACCGCGCGTTTATTTGCCTCTTTATTAACCCCCTCAACCAAGACTGGTGCCTATGAATCAGAATAAGTCCATTTCCCGCCCGGCAGAGCGAATTGCATCGTTCAAGCCCTATTATTTCGCCAGCCTGAGCCAAAAAATCACGGAGCTTAAAGCGCTTGGCATGGACGTGATCCGGATTGATATGGGATCACCCGATCTCCCCCCAGCAGATTTTATTACAGATGCTTTAATCTCAACCGCCCGCCGCCCGGATGCTCACGGCTATACTCCCAACGGAGGCACGCTTGCCTTCCGCAGAGCGATTGCGGCCTACTATGCCAACCGTTTTCAAGTAGATTTGGACCCGCAAAAAGAAACCATAGCTCTCCTTGGGTCAAAAGAAGGGATTTTCAACCTCAGCCAGGTATGTATCAACCCGGGCGAGATTGTACTGGTGCCCAACCCTGGCTATCCGGTCTATCAGTCCAGCACATTGATCGCCGGAGGGCAGATTTATCCCATGCCTCTGCTCCATGAAAACCATTATCTCCCTGATCTGGATGCCATCCCCGAATGGGTGTTGGAACAAGCTCGATTGATGTGGCTGAACTACCCCAACAACCCCACCGGTGCCGTTGCGCCGCTTGCTTTCTTTGAAAAAGCCGTTGAAATCGCTAAAAAGTATCAGATATTAATCGCCCACGATGCGCCCTATGTGGATATCTGCTACGATGGCTATAAAGCGCCCAGTATCTTGCAGGTAGCGGGTGCCAAAGAGGTCGCTATTGAGTTCAATTCGTTATCAAAAACCTACAACATGGCAGGCTGGCGATTAGGCATGGCTGTTGGTAACTCAGAGGTAATCCGCTACTTGCACACCTACAAAAGTCAGGTGGATTCATCTCACTTTGAGGCGATTTTACAGGCCGGCATCCTTGCCCTCACCGGAGATCAGTCCTGGCTGGAGGAACGCAATCAAATCTACCAACACCGGCGGGATATTGCCCTGCATGGCTTACGCGAAGCCGGTTTCCGCGTAGAAACGCCTCCCGCAGCAATCTATATTTGGGCTCACCTTCCTCAAGGTTATACCGATAGCACTGCCTTTTGTTCTCAGTTATTAGAAGAAGTCGGTGTTAGCGTTACACCGGGTGTCGTTTACGGTAAATACGGCGAGGGATACATCCGCATATCTCTGGGTGTTTCCACCGATCGCTTGAAAGAAGCCGTTGAACGGATCAAAAACTGGTTAAGAAAGTAGAAAGAGAAAAAACTACCTGAATGTCAAAAAAAATTGCTGAGCCAACCCAACCGCCGCGTGAACGCGCCATCCTTGTCGGAGTTGATTTGACCGGCGAACCGGGCTTACTTCCATTAGAAGACTCCCTGGCAGAGCTGGCTTTGCTGGCTCAGACCGCCGATGTGGAAATCCTGGGTGAAATTACCCAACGGTTGGAAAAACCGAATCCGGATACTTTTATTGGTTCGGGTAAAGTTGAAGAAATCAAAATGCTGGTGGAGGAAACTCAAGCCGACCTGGTCATCTTCGACATTGAACTTTCTCCCCGCCACCAGCGAGAACTGGAAGAGCGTTTTGGTGATCAGGTGCGAGTTATTGACCGAACAGCGTTGATACTGGATATTTTCGCACGTCACGCTAACACCCGTGAGGGTATCTTACAGGTCGAACTGGCTTATTATGAATACCGTCTGCCGCGCCTGACCAGAGCGTGGACACACCTTGCCCGTCAGGCCGGCGGTGGTGGGGGCCGAACCGGCTCAAGCGGCGGAGTTGGTCTGCGTGGCCCCGGTGAAACCCAGCTGGAAGTTGACCGACGCGAAATCCGCCGACGCATTGCCCGCCTCAAGGAAGAATTGGAAAAAGTACGCGCTCACCGCCAGCGGTATCGCGAGCAGCGCCGCCGCTCCAATATTCCCATTGTAGCCCTGGTGGGCTACACCAATGCCGGCAAGTCCACCCTGCTGAACACGCTCGCCGGGGCGGATGTATATGTTGCCGATCAGTTGTTCGCCACACTCGACCCGACCACCCGGCGTGTGGAATTGCCTGGCGGACACACTGTGCTTTTCACGGATACGGTTGGTTTCATCCAAAAATTACCCACCCAGTTAATTGCCGCTTTCCGTGCAACGCTGGAAGAAATTACCGAAGCCGATCTGTTGGTTCATGTTCTGGATGTTACTCATCCCAATGCGTGGGAACAATGGAAAGCTGTTCAACAGACTCTTTTAGAGATTGGCTGCGAGGATATCCCCACCATTACAGCCCTCAATAAAGTAGACCGCCTGTCAGATACCGAATTAATTCGGAACGCATTGAGTCGATTCACCAGCTCGGTAGCAATCTCCGCAAAAACCGGGGAAGGTCTCCCCAATTTACTTCGTGAAGTTGAGAATATCCTGTTTGAAAACTTTGCTGCCGTCACAGTGTACATCCCCTATCGGGAAGGTCAACTGATTGCCCAGTTCCATGAGTTCGGAAAAGTGGAAGAGAGTCAGCCTTTTGGGGAGTATATTAAAATCAAAGGCTCTTTACCGGGTCGTTTACTGACTGCCTACCGTCCATTTATGAAGCGGCCTACCCCTGCAAAAAGCGAGGTTTGAAATTCGGCATGCTGGAAAGTTTCTCGCATTTTCTGGATAAGGTTTCTTCCTTCCTTGCAAACCGCAAGGGATTGCTGCCGTTGACTGGAGTAATATTGATTCTGGTCAATTTCATTTTGCAATTCTTCGCTGCTGGCTGGCTGGTGGAGAGTAACTTGTTCCTGCATCTTGGTTTGCTGTTGGCTATCATCGGGTTTATGCTTGCCTGGGCGCTCTAATAAGCAGAAAAAGGCTGCCCGTTTCGGCAGCCTTTTCTCATATTCGTTAATCAGGCTTCGACTTACTTCTTTTTCTCGGCCTTTTCCATACTGATAATTTCACGACCCTGATAATAACCGCAATTGGGGCAAACTGTATGCGGCAGGCGCATCTCACCACACTGGCTGCATTGCACCAGATTGGCGTTTTGCAGAGCGTCGTGCGCTCGCCGCCGGTCCCGCCGTCCTTTTGAAAGTTTCCGCTTTGGAAGTGGTACCATTCCGTTACTCCTATCTTCACTAGCCAGTTTTCGGCAAATTTCCAATTCAAAAAGCCGCCCTATTGTACCTTCACCCATTAAGAACTGTCAAGTAAAAATTCCAAAATCGCTCATTGAAGTAAGCCGTGTCCCTACCAAACCTGCACCAATGGGAGTATAATCTCCCCCATCGCCAGCGGAGCGCTGGCATTTGCATGAATCGGAGGCCTGGCATTAATGAATCGTCGTCTTGTCAATTTGATCCTCATCATTCTAATTTTTGCTCTGGCGGTCTGGGTAGATTTACCAAACAACCCGGGAATTAAAATCGGTTCTTTCGAGAAAAAACTGGAAGCGGTGCTTGGCTTGGACCTGCGCGGTGGAATGCAGGTAATTTTGAGCGTCCCCCCGGAAATCGCCGTGACCCAGCAAAACCTGCAGGATGCAGCCACTATTCTGGAAAATCGCTCCAATGCGCTGGGTGTCAGTGAAGTGGTTTTCCAGACAGCTGGTGAGCGAATCATCGTTGGTGAATTTCCCGGCGCTACGGACGCCGAAGAGGTCATCAATCCCATTCGTCAGGTTGGGCAGCTGGAATTTGTGGACACGGGGAATACCCCATTACCACCCGGCACCGAGATTTTAACAGACTTTGGGCTGGCAGAACCGGTCACCGAACCCACCGAGGAAAATGGCAAAATTCGCTACCATACCATCCTTACCGGCAAGGACTTAAAATCGGTTGGTGTTGTCCGCGGTCAGCTCAATGAGTATGAAGTTGCCATTGAATTCAATCCGGATGCCGGTAAAATTTTTGAAGAATGGACAACCCAAAATGTTGGCAAATATCTGACCATTGTTCTGGACAAAAAGGTTATCTCTTCACCGGTTATTGAACAACCGATCAAGGATGGTCAGGGCGTCATTCGGGGTGGTTTCACTGCCGAAAGCGCCAATTCGCTGGCGGTTCAATTGCGCTATGGTTCGCTGCCAATTCCGCTGAATATCGAACAGATTCGTGTCATCGGGCCTACCCTGGGTCAGGATTCACTGGAAAAATCCCTGATCGCCGGTCTAATCGGCTTCTCCATAGTCATGTTATTCATGGCAATTTACTACCGCGTGCCCGGTTTGGTGGCTGATTTGGCGCTGGTTTTCTACGCCCTGGTAACCTTTGCAATTTTCAAAATCATCCCGGTTACACTTACCCTGCCGGGCATTGCCGGTTTCCTGCTCAGCACCGGTGCGGCCCTGGATGCCAATATTCTCATCTTTGAACGCTTGAAAGAAGAACTGCGAAACGGACGAACTATTCGACAGGCCATTGATCTCGGCTGGCGGCGCGCCTGGCCCTCCATCCGCGATTCAAACATTGCTGCGCTCATCACCAGTGGTATCCTGTTCTGGTTCGGCTCGGCCTTCGGCGCCAGTTTTGTCAAGGGTTTCGCCCTCACACTGGCGCTGGGAGTAGCAGTCAGCCTTTTCACGGCTTTGTTTGTCACTCGCACATTGTTGGGCTTGTTCCTTGAATCCATCAAGGAACCTGAAAAACGCCCCGAATTATTCGGAATATAGAGGCAATCACGATGTTAGACATTCTTGGAAAACGCTACTACTTCTTTGCTCTTTCTCTGCTGGTGATTTTGCCCGGCTTGATCATTTTAGCCATCAATGGCTTGCCGCTGGCGATTGACTTCAGCGGCGGCACCATTCTTGAGCTCCAGTTCCCGACAACCAACTTGCCTCCTACCGAGGAAGTGGTACAAATTTATAATGAATTGGGTTTTCGCGAAGTTCAGGTTCAAACCGCAGCCGGTCCGTCCGGTCAGCGTGATATTCTGGTCATCCGCTCTCCTTTCATGGATGAAGAGGCCAAGAACAAAGTTGTCAATACAATGGAAGAAAGATTTGGGGTTGAGCAAATTAACGTAAACCGCTTTGACAGCGTTGGGCCGGTCATTGCTGCTCAGGTTACCAACCGGGCTGCCCTTGCCGTCGCCGTGGCTGCACTGGCAGTAGTCCTTTATATCACCTACGCCTTCCGCGGCATTCCTCATGCCTTTCGCTATGGGGTGTGCGCGATCATCGCCATGATTCATGATATCCTGGTGGTTTTCAGCATTACCGGCATCGGATCGGTTTTGTGGGGTTGGCAGATGGACTCTTTATTCCTGACCGCCCTGCTGACCGTTATTGGTTTTTCTACACAGGACAAAATCGTGGTGTTTGACCGCATCCGTGAAAACAGTTCATTCTTACGCAAACTACCCTTTGAAAAACTGGCCAACCACTCCATTATTCAAACTCTGCAGCGCTCAATCAATACCCAGTTAATGACGGTGGAGTTTATGCTGCTTGCACTGGCATTGTTTGGTGGTGTAACCCTGCGGGAATTTGCGATCATCTTGCTGGTCGGTCTGTTCAGCGGGACGTACTCTTCGATCTTTGTGGCTGCGCCTATTTTGGTTGTGTGGGAAAACAAAGAATGGCGCACGTGGTTCCGCAAGCAAAATGCCAGCGCCTGATTTCCTGACGGGGAGTCTTGAAATTCCTTGAAAGAGTCTAGACAGGGTTTCGGAAATTCTTCGAAACCCTGTTTTTTTTTCAAACTCAACATCAGATCGAACGGAGTCACTGGATGGAAACCACAACCATTGAAGAACGAATCCCATGGAAAAGTCGCATTTGGATTTCGTTGGCCGATTCATCCGTTGCAATGATGCAAACCATTGTTGGCGGAGGCGCTTTAACCTATTACTTTACACGTGTTCGTGGTCTGGACCCGAATCTTGCCGGCCTTGTCTGGTTGCTTTTCGGCATCTGGAACGCCGTGAATGACCCTTTGTTCGGGTTTATCAGCGATCGTACCAAATCTAAACTGGGGCGGCGGCGACCTTACATCCGCTACGGCGCACCTATACTGACCCTCGGATTCATCTTCCTGTGGCTGGATCTACCCACCTCGCAGGGAGTCATGTTTTTTCAATTGCTGATCGGCTTGTTTGTTTACGATATTCTTTACACCGCCATTGCCACCAGCATTTATATCATGCCCTATGAAATGGCGGTTTCCAACAAAGCCCGCAGCAGTATTTTTATCTGGAAGATTATCTTCATGATCTTTCCAAATGTTCTGCCTTTTGTCATTGCTGCAATTCAACCCGGACCGGGAGATGACCCCACCAACTATCGTATTCTTCTGATGGGCATGGCCATTTTCCTTGGGTTGATTGTATTCCTCAGTACCTTCTTTTATGAAGAAAAAGTGTTTACACAACAGGAAGAGCAGTTTCCCTTCCTGAAATCTCTCAAAGAGAGTTTTTTGAATTTCGCTTTCGTTATCTTTCTGGTCGTCAGTTTTACGGTCATTTACATTCAAACCAGCCTGATGCAGGGGGTTGCCTATTACTTCGATGAAATCATGATGACACCCTTGCCGCTTTATCTCGGACTGGCAGCCGGGATTGTGTTTGGCATTTGGTTCTGGATCCGCAAGCGCGATCCGTGGGGAGTGAAAACCTGTGTGAGAATTTGGCTGGCAGCATTTGCGGCAGGTTGCTTAATCATGCTGCTTGGCGGTAAGTTGCTGATTCCAGCCGTAATCGGATTTTTCCTGATCGGTGTCGGTTTTGCCGGTGGAATGTACCTCATCCCGATTATGAATGGGGATGTCATTGATTATGACGAACAGCGCACCGGACTGCGCCGCGAAGGAATGTATGCCGGCATTAATAGTCTGGTCACCAAACCGGCCATCAGCCTTGCTCAGGCAGCATTCTTGTGGATTTTGCAGGCAAATGGCTATGACCCTCTCTTAACCAAAGGGCTGCAATCTCCACAGGCGGAAAACGGCATATTACTGGCATGGATGCTGATTCCGGCAATCCTGTTGACCATCAGCTGGCTGACGATGCGTTGGTATCCCCTGGCCGGAAAACAGTGGGACGAAATCAAACAACAGCTTTCCGTGATACACGAAGAAAAAGAACGACTGGCATTGCAAAAATTACATGCCAAAACAGCTGACTAACCCCTTGCAGTTGAAAATGATGACGTTTGTAAGGTGACAGGTTGAACTTAACCGATACAATTAAGATGTGACTGAAGAATAACCTTTCAGTCTTTTGATCAATTTGCCAGTTTCTATCCCATCCAATCCCTTCCCGGAGAAAGCGAGAATCCCATGCGCAAAGAAGTGGTTTTAATCACCGGCGCGAACGGTGAAATCGGTCATGGCTTGATCACTCATCTTGGCAGAGAAGGCAAAGTGGATATTGTTGCTTTGGATGTTCAGCCGCTGGATGAATCCCTGCGACCTTACTGCCTGCGTGCTATTCAGGGTGATATTCTGGACGGCATGTTGCTCGGCAGACTGGTGGCTGAGTTCGAAATCCGCACCATTTATCATTTGGCTTCCATCCTATCCACCAAAGCAGAATACAATCCTGAAGCTGCTCACCGCGTCAATGTGGAAGGCACGCTTAATCTCTTACGACTGGCAGTAGAACAGTCGGCATGGCAGGGCAGACCGGTCAAATTTCTGTACCCATCTTCCATCGCCGCCTACGGTTTACCCGATTTAGAAACCAAACACAGCGCCGGAAAAATTAAAGAGTGGATGTGGCTTGAACCGACCACAATGTACGGCTGCAACAAACTGTATTGCGAACATCTTGGCCGGTACTACACCCGTTATTACCGCCAGCTGGCAGCCGATCATACCCCCAACACCATTGATTTTCGCTGTATTCGTTTTCCCGGCTTAATCAGTGCAGATACAATTCCAACCGGCGGCACTAGCGATTATGGCCCGGAGATGCTCCACCATGCTGCTCAGGGAATTCCATATACCTGTTTTGTTCGCCCGGACACCTGTTTACCATTCATGGCAATGCCCGATGCGGTTCGTTCGCTGTTAATGCTGGAAAGCGCCCCCAAAGAAAATCTGAAGCATCTGGTATACAATGTAACCAGTTTCAGCCTCACCGCTCAGGAAATTTATGAGATTGTGATCAAGGCTTTTCCAAAAGCCCAGGTTACCTTCAATCCACACCCCAGCCGGCAGGCTATTGTGGATTCATGGCCGGCGGATGTGGATGACAATGCCGCCCGAAAGGACTGGAACTGGTCTCCAGAATATGATAAGGAACGGGCTTTCAACGAATATCTCATCCCGGCCATCAAAGAGCGCTATTCAGTCAGGGTTTAGATCTGCCGGAGGACCTGATGAACGCCTCAGAAAAAATCACCCTTACTCCTGCAGCCGATGAAAAAGTCATTCCTTTGATGGTGTATATCCCCGGCAGATTGATCTGGGGAGAGGCAGTCGTCAAAGAAGCCATTCGGGTCAGCACTTGGTTGAGAACGAATGTTGCTCCTGAAGTTTTGACACTTTTCAATGCAAAAATATTAATTCCCACTGCAGGGGCGAAACTGAAACCGATTTCCCATCCCGAATTGAGTATCTTTGTCACTCAGATCCTTGCCTATCATCTCATACCTCCCCATCAGGAACCACCCGACTTCGACCCAACCGAGCCAAATCGGGTCATGGAACCGGTTACTCTTTGGGTGGATACTTTTCGATTTGAAGGACATCTGCGCCTTTCAGCGCTTTCGTCGGTAAGAAAATATCTGGACGTTACCCGCGAGGCATTTACCTCGCTATACGATGTAGAGATTTCCAATCCTCTCCTTCCGGAGATGGGAAGATTGAAAGTGCCTTACTTGATTGTCAGGCAAAATATGGTGTTATACGGTAAAAAAGCCGGTTAGCAGGTAAATTTATCTTTTTTTGCACTTCTCGCAAACTCGAATTTTGATAGAAATCTAACAAAATTCGATTAATATGGTGTCGTCAAATTCGGAATATTTTACGGAGGACGAAAGATGTCTCAACCGCTTTCAGAAGTTCATGGACAACCGATACCTTTCAAAGCCGAAACTCGTCAGTTATTGAACATCCTCATCCACTCGCTTTATACCGACAGGGAAGTTTTTTTGCGGGAGCTGATTTCCAACGCTTCGGATGCTCTGACCCGCTTACATTTCGAATCGCTGACCAACCGCGAAATCATTGACCCCGAAACTGAGTTAGCCATCTGGATCGAAACCACCCCCCAGCAAAGAGAGCTGATCATCCGCGATAGCGGAATTGGCATGAATGCAGATGAACTGGCACAAAACCTCGGTACGATTGCTCATTCTGGCGCAAAAGCCTTTTTAGAAGCGCTTCAAAAAGAAGAGGCTAAAATAAACGACATCATCGGTCAATTTGGGGTTGGTTTTTATTCCGCCTTCATGGTAGCAGAGAAAATTGAAGTCAACTCTCGCTCCTACCGCCCTGAGGATACCCCGGCGCGCTGGGTTTCTTATGGTGAGGACACCTTCACGATTGAACCTTCCGAAAAGAAAGAACGAGGAACAACCGTAAAAATTTACCTGAAAGAAGATGCCGCTGAGTTTTGTGACGAACACCGTATCCGCCAGATCATTAAGAAACACTCGGATTACATCCCTTTTCCCATTTATATTGGCAGCGATAAAGAACCCGCCAACCGCCGCACTTCTTTATGGAGGCAGCCGCCTCATCAGGTTAGCGAAGAAGAATATCGGGACTTTTACCGCCAGTTCACCCTCGATTTTCAGCAACCGTTGCATAAAATTCATCTCTCCATTGACGCGCCAGTGCAGCTGTATGCCCTGCTCTACATTGCCGCCAGCGCAGAGCGCAACCCGTTTGGTCTGAGGAAAGAAGAGGGATTGAAACTCTATGCCAGAAAAGTGCTGATCCAGGAATACTCCAAGGACCTCTTACCGCCTGCCTTCCTTCACTTTGTAGATGGGGTGGTGGACTCGGAGGATTTACCCCTCAACGTATCCCGCGAGTCGATCCAATCCAACCGGGTCATGGCGCAAATCAAGCGAATTTTGACGAACAAAATTATAGATACCCTCAAGACTCTGGCAAAGGATAAGCCGGAAGAATATAGCCGCTTTTGGCTCACCCACGGACGCAGCATCCGCGAAGCAATCGCCACCGATGACGAACTGGCTATCGCCCTACAACCGCTGCTGCGCTACCACTCCCTCAATCACCCCGAGGAGTGGATTTCACTGGAGGATTATCTGCTTAAATCGCCAGCCAGTCAGACCTGCATCTATTATCTAATCGGCGATCATCAAAAAAGTCTCGAAACCAGCCCGCATCTGGAAATCTTCCGCAGCCGTGGATTGGATGTCCTGTTCATGACCGATCCTCTCGATCCATTTGTCCTCCTGCGCATCCCGCGCTATAACGGGCATGAGCTGGTCAACGCAGCTGGCGAAGATTTGAAATTGCCCAAGGAAAGCCCTGGCGAATCTCCAACATCATCTGCAACCGACCAAAATGGCGAGGAGATTGTTCAACGCTTTAAGAATGTACTGGGTGAACGAGTTAGCGCTGTGCGCCTTTCAACTCACCCGTTGCAGGCCCCGCTCCGCCTGGTTATCCCGCAGGGTGCCATGCAACCTGAAATGCAAAAGGTTTTCCGGCTGCTCAATCAAAGCTTTGAGCCTCCCAAACCAATCATCGAACTCAACCTTCAACACCCGATTATAAAGTCCTTACTCCAATTACCAGTTGCTGCGCCGCTTCTCAATACAACCATTGAATTACTCTATGAAAACGCTTTGTTGATGGAAGGACTACACCCTGATCCATCTGAAATTGCACCACACATTCAAACTCTAATACAACTGGCCCTGGAGAAACAGGCTGATGAATAAACCACGTGTATGGCTAACCCGTTCGATTTATGAACCTGCTGTAAAAAAATTATCTGAGTATGCGGAAGTGGAAATCTGGCCGGCGGAGAATCCACCTCCGCCGGAGGTCATTGTGGAAAAAGTTGAAGGTATAGAGGGACTGTTGACCATGTTGACCGATCCAATCACCGCAGCTGTGATTAATCATGCTTCCCGCCTCAAAGTAATCAGTCAAATGGCAGTGGGATTTGATAACATTGACATTGAGGCAGCCACTCGACAAGGGATTCCGGTGGGTCACACCCCCGGTGTTTTGACAGAGACCACCGCCGATTTTGCCTGGGCTCTGCTGATGGCCGCTGCACGGCGTGTGGTCGAAGCTGACCGGGAAGTTCATCAAGGAATTTGGCGGGCATGGGGACCGGATGTACTCACCGGTGTGGATGTATATGGCGCCACATTGGGTATTATCGGTTTTGGTCGAATTGGAAAAGCGCTTGCCCGCCGTGCCCTCGGCTTTTCAATGAGAGTCCTCTACAATGATCCAAAACGAGATGAGCAGGCTGAGAAAGATCTTGGAGTGGAATACCGCGATCTGGATACGCTGCTTCAGGAATCGGATTTCATCAGTCTGCACACCTACTACACCGCTGAATTGCATCACCTCATCAACCGTCAGCGATTTGCCCGGATGAAAGATGGCAGCATCTTCATTAACACCGCGCGCGGTGGTTTGGTGGATCATGAGGCACTTCTTTGGGCGCTTGAGTCGAAAAAACTTGCCGCCGCAGCATTGGATGTCTTTGACCCCGAACCCATTCCAGGTGATCATCCTCTGTTGAAATTTCCAAACCTGATCCTTACCCCTCACATTGCCAGCGCAAGCGCCCATACCCGGCAAAAAATGGCGATGATCGCAGTGGATAATCTCATTGCCGGCTTGCGCGGGGAGCGTCTCGCTTTTTGTGCCAACCCACAGGTTTACAATGCTTAATCACCCAACAAATAATGATGAAAATACTTCAAAAAAGGGATTTTTGTTAACTCAAAATTCGTGACAAATGCGGTATCCTTATAACAGTTTGACAGACAACCTTGCAATATTCTGACCTTTGCCATTTTATCCTTTTAGCGAAGGCGACAGAATTCGAATCTATCATCATATTCTTTCAGGAGGCACACTCGTGGATCAAAAAGCTCTGGACGGCCTGCTCAGGCCAGATAAAATTGCGGTGGTGGGTGCATCTGCAACCCCCGGTAAAATTGGATACACAGTTTTGAAAAATTTGCTCGAAGGCGGCTATCAGGGGAAAATTTATCCTGTTAATCCATCCGCAACCGAAATTCTGGGCTTAAAAGTATATCCCACCATTCGTGATATCCCTGAAAATATTGACGCTGCCATTATCACCATCCCGGCAAAGGCGGTCATTTCCACCATTGATGAGCTGGGCGCTAAAGGTGCAAAGGGCATGATTGTGATCACCTCCGGCTTCAGCGAAGTGGGTTTAAAAGAACTGGAGCGGGAACTGGTTGAAAAAGCCCACAGTTATGGCATTCGCGTTCTCGGGCCGAACATTGTTGGTGTGCTCTCAAATTCCGATAAGATGAACGGCTCGTTTGCTCCCTTCCTGCCGCTGGAAGGCAAGGCTTCGCTGGTTTCTCAGTCTGGCGCGTTGTTAATTGCTATTGATGCAGCCAGTTACATTCGCCGGGTTGGCTTTGATAAACTCATTTCCATCGGTAATATGTCCGATGTGGACTTTGCGGACCTGATCACGTGGTTGAACGGCGACCCGAACACCTCCTGTATTTCTCTGTATATTGAAGGGTTCAAAGATGGACGACGGTTCATCGAAGCAGCTCGCAACGCCAGCAAACCCATCATCGCTCTCAAAGCAGGTGTTTCGGCTCATGGCGCTGCTGCCGCCGCTTCTCATACCGGTTCGCTCGCCGGTGCCGCTAAAGTTTATGGCGCGGCTTTCCAGCAAGCCGGTGTAGTACAGGCAACCGACCTGAACGACCTGTTCAACCGCACTCTGTCTCTTTCTCTTCAGCCGCCCATGAAAGGCGACAACTTATTGGTGATCACCAATGGCGGCGGTGTAGGCGTTTTGGCAACCGATGCGGCCGAAAAATCGGGCGTGCCGCTGAAATTCGCACTGGCAGATGTGCAGGCTGAATTAAAGAAACACATGCCTGAATTTGGTTCTGCTAAAAATCCGGTTGACCTGACCGGTATGGCTGGCACAGAATGGTATCAGGCTTCGATCCGCTTTGCTTTTGCCCATCCATGGGTGGATGGTCTGGTGGTGCTCTATTGTGAAACCGCCATGACCGATCCGCTGGAGATTGCCAAGGGCATCAAGAAAGCGATTGTCGATTCTGGCGTGACCGATAAACCGGTCACAGTTTCCTTTGTTGGCGGGGAAAAATCGGAAGAAGCTATGCGCTGGCTGGTTGAAAATGGGATTCCAGCTTATGGCGCACCGGATCTGGCAGTCAACGCCATTGCTGCTCTGCGGGAATATGCGCGCATGAAAGAAATCGTAAGAGAAGAAGCCATGCCCTGTCTGGCTCAGGATCGTGAACGTGCCTTGAAAATCATCAACAAAGCCCGCAGCGAAGGGCGCGACTCACTGACCGAGATCGAGGCCAAAGAAGTATTCGAATGCTACGGCCTGCCCGTAACACCCACCCGGCTGGCGTGCAACGAAGATGAAGCCGTGGCACTGGCTCGCGAAATCGGTTACCCGGTTGTTATGAAAATCGTCTCCCCTGACATCCTGCATAAATCCGATGCGGGTGGTGTACGGGTCAATATCAAAGACGATGCCGGCGTTCGCGAAGCCTTCAAAGTCATCATGAAAAATGCCAAAGAATACAAGGCAACCGCCAACATTCATGGAATCGCCGTGCAGGAGATGGCACCCTGGGGAACAGAGGTCATCCTTGGGTCAGTGAACGATCCCACCTTCGGCCCAACCATGATGTTTGGTCTGGGCGGTATTTTTGTGGAAGTGCTCAAGGATGTTACGTTCCGCGTTGCACCGGTAACTTCCAGTCAGGCATTACGCATGTTGGACGAGATTCGCGGCGCGCCTATCATTGCTGGTGTGCGCGGCGAAGCTCCGCGTGACCGGCATGCGCTGGCGGATGTAATCTGCCAGTACTCCACCATGATCCTCGATCTGGCAGATGAGGTCAGTGAATCGGACGCTAACCCCGTGCTGGTCTATGAGATGGGTAAGGGATTGAAAGTTGTGGATGCCCGTATCATCCTCAAGAAAAAGTAAATCAGATTGATCGGAACAATAAAGGGCTGGGCATGGTAATCTACTGCCCGGTCCTTTTTGTTTATTTCTGATTTTGCAGTAATCGCTGCCAGGCGCCAACCCACGGTTGACCGATTCGATTGCGTTCGGCAACTTGAACTTTTTGCAGTTTTTGGGCAATCCGCACCGAAAACATCGCAACTTGATTCCAATCCTCTGTCCTTAATGCCTCCAGCATTCCCCGCCCAAGCTGATTAACCCACTCCCATTCCATGCGAAACCGCTCAGCTTTGACCCAATAGCCCCGCTTTTCCCAGGCCTGTACCGAAACATCAATGGTTTCGCCAATTTCAATCAAAGCCAGGCCAATAAACGCCGCCAAATCCCGCGTATTTTCATCAGCCTGTTCCTGTTTCATCAATTCCCGGATCGCTAAAACAACCCCTTTGGTTAACTGAGTTCGTTGCTTTCCGGCGCTCTCCGGGTTTATTAATCGGCTCATAGCGCTCCTCGATGGTAGAAAGACTGGCGCTATTATACCAGCCCGGTTTTGGAGATAGAATAAAAATTCAAATTCAAAATTTTTGATAAGCTAACCCGGCGTTATACTCCTGTGACGTGTTAGGTGGTATAATTGGGCGCGCAAACCCGTGGGGAAGTGCTGGAACTGGCAGACAGGCATGACTTAGGATCATGTGCCGAAAGGCGTGCGGGTTCAAGTCCCGCCTTCCCCATATATCTGGCGGTATTCGAAAGCGCCACCCCCATATGTAGGGCTTTTCGGGAGGTGGCGCATGTCTTCCCAAAATTTACGGCACATTACTCAAAATCTGCTCACGTTCGGGCTTGACCACCTCAGCACCTCCATTCAGGCATTCCTCACCGATAAACAAGCCAGCGGACTTTCTCCCCATACAATTTCTTTTTATCGTGATTGCCTGGTTATGTTTGAAAAATTCTGCGCCAACCTGGCGGTCACCAAAATTGAGCAGGTTGACGCCAACCTAATCCGTCAGTATCTCTTGCACCTCGAACAAACAGGGCACAATTCCACCAGCAGACACGGACATTATCGCGCCCTGCGCGCTTTCATGTACTGGCTGGAAATCGAATTAGGCGAAGACGAATACCGCGCACCTATCCGCAAGGTCAAGCCCCCGAAACTGCCCAAAGACCTTATCGAAGGCGCAAACCTGGAAGACGTCCAGCGCATGGTTGCTGCCTGTGCCGGTCACACCTTCACCGCCCTGCGTGATAAAGCCCTGCTGCTCTTCCTGCTGGATACCGGCGCGCGGGCATCCGAAACCCTAGCCATTGACCTGAACGATTTGGACTTTGCAGCCAACAGCGCCTTTATCCGTTTTGGCAAAGGTGGGAAACAGCGCATGGTCTATTTCGGCAAAACCACCCGCCGCGCCCTTACCGCTTACCTCAAAACACGCAAAGACGATAACCCCGCCCTGTGGGTCAATGAGCAGGGTGAACGCTTCACCCGTTACGGGCTGGATAAGACCCTGCGCCTGCGCGCAAAACAGGCCGGCATCAGCAACCCGCCCAGTGCGCATGACTTCAGGCGCGCTTTTGCCCTGAACATGCTCCGCTCAGGTTGTGACGTGTTCACCCTCCAGCGGCTTATGGGACACAGCGATTTAACCGTTCTGCGCCGCTACCTGGCGCAAACCGAAAGCGATCTACAGCAAGCGCACCGCCAGCATTCCCCCGTTGATCGGCTCAAACCTTAAACGGTCATTCCCCCTGCTCAGGCGGCAGTTTTTCCGCCACCTGGTGAACAACCTCTTCAAGTTCCGCCAAACGGGCTTCTAAATCAACCTGGTTGCGGTAGCGAAGCACCTGACCAAGCGCCACTTCCACCGCCCGCAGTTTTTGACCCGGCGGCGTGCTTTGGCTGCTCAGTATGGCTTGCAGGGCATCTATTGCCTCAGCCTGCATACTGAGCAACCGCCGCATAGCCTGTTCGGTCAGTTCGCTTTGTGCCTCTTGCAATGCCTGCTTGAAGTGCGGCTGGCGCATCCAGCGGTAAGCCGTGTTACGGCTGGTCCCGATTTGCTGACAGGCAGCCGTCACGCTTTGCCCGGACAATAAGGCGTCAATCAGTCTTTTTTGTCTTCCTGTCACGCTTTTGGTCATTGTGTAACCCCAAAAGTTCCACCAGCGGCATCAGGAACAAAACGGCTTCCGTTCGCTCAAATGGTCGCTTGCCAGAAAGGACTTGCGCCAAATAGCCGTGCGCGATTGCCATAGCCGCCGCCTGCTCACTGCTCACGCCGTCAAACGCCAGCCCGAACCGCAGGCGGTCAAAGTCGCGCCGGTTTTCCGGGTCAAGGCTGGCTATCAGGTCATCCAGAGGTAGGGCTGTGTAGTTCATTTTCGCCTTCAAGCCGAGAGGGGCGGCTTCAGGCGGACGCCATCCACCAGGTCAAAAACTGTGCGGATAAGCGCCGGCCTGCCCCCTGTGCCGAAAATCCTGCCCGATAAAAATTCTACCTCAAACCGCCTTCTAAAATGCCCTAAAACGCCTCTAAATCGCTCAATTTTGCGCCTTTTATGGCTTACCCATGTTTGAATATGGTTTTTTGAATAAAACGGCTATTTACCCCGTTTTTTTGATTGATTTCAGTTATTTCTGTAATTTCTGAAACAACTGCAATCCTGCAAAGTGCAAGCCGTACTCCGCCGCCTGCGCCGGTCGTTCGTTCAGCCAGACGCCCAACTTTGCCAGCAGTTCCAAGCCGCCTTCTGGGTCAAGGCCCGGAACGGCGGCCATCAGCAGGGTAACTTGTCTGACAACTATTCGCCGCTCTCTCGGCGGCAGAACTAACAACGCCGCAAGGTAGGGGTTAGTTTCGTCAAGAAACGGGTCGGCAACGCCCGCCGCTTTGAAGACATCATCCGTTCGTCCCATCGTTCACCTCGCCTTCCGGCCGCACTGCAGCAAACCACAGTTCAAAATCTGCCAACCTCATCAAAACCAAATCGTCAGCGTGCCGCAGCCCTGCCTCGTGCAGTACCACAATCGGCAGCCGCTCACCTGCGCCGCATCGGGCCTGCGTCAGTGCGGTTTTCAACCACTGCGGAAGCCTGCGCCGATGTTTGACCTCAACCGCAAGCCAATCGCTCAGCACATCCGGCCCTCGCCTTCCAACCGCACCCTGCCGCCGGCCGTTCAGCCGTACGGCTATTGCCCGTTCTACCTGTTTCCAAGTTTTATCTGTCATCGTTTTCGTCAAGCCTTTTCAAAAATTCTTCAAACGGCACAAGGTCATCTCGCAGGGTATCACCTGGATAGTAAATCCGAATATCCCCCTCTTTCGGATAATCCCGAAACATGACATTTTCTAACTGACTGCGGATTTGGGTCAACCGCCAATCAACCTTTTCCAGATTGCGGGTCACAGAAGCACTTGTACCTTCCGCACGGCTCACCTCTACCAGCAAATCGCCGATTTGTCTGTGTAACACGGCCAGGTAAGTACCAATTTGCTTGTGTCGTTCAAAACTAATCCGATTGCGTTTCATGTTTTCACCTCAAAAATCTGAATTTGTGACGACTTGTGACGGGTTAAGCCGGTTTTTTAAATTCTCCCCTTTAAGTGGCTTACTTAAGGGAAAGGATTTGAAAATGGGCTTAAACCCGTCACGGGCCGTCACACAAGGCATTTTCATAGGCCTATCCCAACAAAAAATCTCCCCGTTCGCCGTCTTTGCCGTTTGAAGCCGTGCGCTTCCATCAACGGACTGAAAGTTGTAAGCGATACCGGCTTTTGCGCCGATAAACGACAAAAGTTCTCGTACTCCGAATATAAGGCGGAAATTTGCACTTCCAGCCCATCGCCGATTTTGCAAGTTTCCAAAAAGTCAATGAGTGGGTCATTGTCCCCCCGCCACATTTGGGCTTCCTGCTTGCAAATATCCGGCTTGTCAAGCCCATAGTGCAGATAGGCCCTGACGCCTTCCAAACACCAATTGAGGATACCCGGCAACTCTGCGAGTAGTTTTTCTTTCAATTCCAGGTCAGGATGATTTTTGAATTTCGCCTCGAACGGTATCAAAACAACCTTGCGCCAAAATCCGTCTGTGGGGTCTTTGATTTTGGGTTTATTGTTTGCCGCCAGCCAGACCTTGAATTTTGGCGTGAACGTTCTCGTGTGTTCAAATTTTCGACTTCCCGTAATATCATCCTCACCAGCCAAATTTTTCAAAGTGTCTGCCGCCAGTTCTCCCACCGGCTTGGCTTCCTGTGCATACACGTAGCGGCTTCCTTCCAGTGCCATCAAATCATCTTTGTGGCTTCCTTCCGTCCGGTCTTTGGTGAATGTGGAAAAACTCGCCACCCGTGCATAGTCACCCAGCAACGCCCCCAATGTTTTCAGGAATGTCCCCTTGCCATTTGCCCCCGTACCGTGACAGAAGAAGAAAATTTGCTCTCGTGTCATTCCCGTGAGCGTGTATCCAACCGCCCGCTGGATGAATGACACCAGTTCGTCATTACCCAAGAAAATCTCGCTGATAAACCGCTCCCACCGCTCTGCTTTGGCGTTCGGGTCAAAATATGTAGCGGCGGACTGCGTGAGATAATCGGAAGGGTCGCCTTCCCGAAATTCGCCGGTCGTCAAGTTTATGATGCCATTTCGAACGGCTAGAAGCATATCCTTCTGGTCAAATTCTGCCCCCGATTTGGCTAGCGGTTTTAGTGACTTGGCAATTTCTACCATCGAACGCAGGCGATAACCGTTCTCGCTTTGCAGTAGGAACGTGAGCGCCTTCTTGCGCTGGTCGCTGTCCTGAATGTTCATCGCCTGCGCCTGCCGCTCCCGTACGGCTTCCAGTGCCAGCCGCTCAATTTCGCCGTCAGTGTCCGGCTTCCACACCGGCGAACGCCAGACAAACCACCGCCGCAGGTCGTGACGGTAGCAAACCTGATTGGCGTAGCGGTCGGCGAAAAATTCAGCGTTCCCGCCGTCCGTCAAAGCATAGCCAGGCTGGTATCTGCAAACAGAAGTGGCAATGCGTTGGACTTCTGCATCATCCAGCGGCGGCTGGCACTGCGCTTGATTGATGGCCCGCAACGCCGCCAAAATTGCCGCTTCGTCCAGCCCAGCCCTGCGCATTTTGCCCGCCTCGCTGGTCAGGTTTTGATTTCGCTGTCCCTGTGGGATTGCGCCCTGTGTGTTTGGCTTGTGCCCATTGCTGGACGTTTGCGGCCGGCTGACGGTCAGCAGGTTTAGAAGCCAATCCGGCATCTCCGCCGGTTCGTCTTTCAGCGGGTCGCAAGACGCTTCCCACTCGTACAGTTTGCCGCTCTGGTGTTTTGACGGCGGCGCAACTACGTAACCGCCGTCAGCCCGAACGTCCAGACCTGGCCCTAATTGGCCCGCACTGCATTTGACATACTGAACGCCAGCCGGGTACTTGAAGTACAAATGACGCCCGCCGCCGCCGGTCAGCACTTCCAGCGTAGGCGGTAATTTGCCGTGTATGGCTTCCAGGTCGAAAAGGGTTTCCTCTCCGCCGTGTCTTGGGTCAACGTCCAACACAACAAGCCCGCTATGATTGCCTGTGGCAATGCCCACGTCAGCGGTCGGCTCGACTGTCCACCAGGTCATGATTTGGTCAGGGTCGCAGGAAGCGGCTTTGACCCCGTGCGCCACAATCGGAATTTTGCCCCGCAAAGGCAGGACGTGCCAGCCTCGCGCGGCGTAGATTTGTGCGTAATCAACCACCTTGTTCATCATCGAAAAGCCCCAACTGTTTAGCCATGTGTTCATCGAAACTTTCCAGCCGCTTGGCTTGGATGACCGTTCATCGCTCGCTCCCCTTGCCCAGTGATTCGTAGGCTTGCCGAAGCAAACGCCGGATGACTTCTGTCTTTGTGGTTTCCCACCGCTTCGCCAATGCGTTCAACCGCTCGTGGTCTTTCGGACGCAGGCGAAAAGCAACCGGCGGGTCGTATTTGTCTTTTGTTTTGTCTTTCATTCCGAAACTCCCTCTTGAAAAGATTTACACATACACTATAATCATGTTAGAATACGACTTCA